>Ga0070667_100000012_pt1 | contig 258575 bp, 202 predicted proteins | sample KBSS33metaG_FD_64659 | JGI IMG/M metagenome (GOLD analysis project Ga0070667, IMG submission 64659) | Switchgrass rhizosphere microbial communities from Kellogg Biological Station, Michigan, USA - KBS S3-3 metaG | ecosystem: Host-associated > Plants > Roots > Rhizosphere > Soil ...
ATCTGGTCGGCAGGCGATCGCCTGTCTCCGATCGGAAACAATCGCGGCAAGACCGGCAACACGCTCGACTGGGGCACGCTGTATTCGTTCTCGGTGACCGTCAATCACGGACCGACGAACGGCAGCAGCAGCCTGCACGTGGCGACGGCTGGTTCGCCGAGCGCGTTCTCGGTCGCGACGCTGGTGCCGGGCAGCTGAGTCTTCGCGCCGCGCGGCGTCTCGTCGCGTTGCGTGTGCTCGAATCGCAGAGGGCCGCGCTCCTCACGGAGCGCGGCTTTTTTCTGGCGCGTGTCAGCGCGCGGGCACCACGTCCAGCCGATGCTCGGGCGCTCCGGGCAGGAACGGCGTCGGCCGGCCGGCGGCCCAGTCGGCGTGTCCGCTGCCGTAGTACGGCGAGAGCGGATGGCCGCTCTGTCCACCGGACATCATGAAATAGCCGTGCGACTCGTCGCCGGGTGCGACGGCGAAGCGTTCGGAGGCACCGAAACTCGGGCCTTGTACGCGCGGCATGTTGTTGTCGCCCGGCAGTTCGTCGTATGGCATGTCGAGCCAGCTTGCGAGAAGCGCGGGCAGCGCGCGCGAAAGCGGATGCTTGATCCGCGCAGTGTTGCGCTCGCCCCAGCGGCGCGCGCCGATGCCGCCCGGCTGCGCGTCGAGCGCCAGGCCGGCGCGGTCGGCGGACGCGATCAACAGGGCGTCCCAGTCGGCAAGCGGGGGCGGCAGCAGGTGTGGCGGGCGCTCGCTGACGAGCTTCCATACCACGTGCTCGGCCTGAGCGAGCTTCGGTGCGGCGAAGTCGGGGAACTTGCGGCGCACGGCGGCGCTGAAGCCGTCCAGCACGCTGTCGACGACATCGGCACGCCACGCGCGCACGACGCGGTAGGCGACCGAGTCGACCGACGCGTGCCCGTTCCAGTCTTGCAGGATGCTCTTCATCGCATCGTGCAGCGGCGTGTGCGGTGCGCGGTCGAGTTCGAGCTTCAGCAGATCTTTCCAGCGTTCGAGGAACAGCGCGCGATCGTCCAGCTGGATCGCCAGCATGTCGGCCGGCGCGAAGCGATCGCGGCCACGCAGGCCGTCGCGGATCTGACGCGCGCGCGCGCCGAGGTCGTAGCCGCCGTCACCGAGCGTTTCCAGCGCCGGGCCCTCGACGATGCGCTGGTTCGCCGTCCACAGGCGCTGCCAGGGTGGATTGGCGATCAGCGGATGCGCGTTCGCTTCGAGCCAGCCGTCCCATCCCGTGCCCGGCGCCGACCAGTCCGCCGGCAGGCGCGGATCGAAGCCACCGATGCGCTTGGGCACTTGCCCCGCGATCGTCCAGGCGATGCCGCCGCTGCGGTCGGCGACGAGGAAGTTCTGCGGCGGCAGGCCGCTGATCTGCGCGATCGCGGTGCCTTCGTCGACCGTCTCGGCCGTTTCCATGCGCTCGAGCTCGGTGTTGAAGGCTCCGTGTTCCTGCGCGGTCCACGCCAGCGCGAGGGCGGTGCCGTCGGCATCCTTGGCGAGAATCGGCCCCCACTTCGTCTCTTCGACATCGAGCGTTTCATCCGGCGCGCCGTGCACGTGGATGACTTCGGCATGCTTGGAAATGGACGCCCAGCCATCCGCCGTGCGATAGCGAGCCGGATCCTGCGGATCGCGAACCACGCGCACCCAGTCGGTCGTGTCGACGTAACTGTTGGTGAAACCCCAGGCGACCTTGCCGTTGCTGCCGACGATCATCGCCGGCGTGCCGGGCAGGCTGGCGCCGCTGATGTCGACGTCCTGCCCGGGGCGGCGCGGGTTGGGGTAGACGAATCGCGCGCGGAACCAGAGGCTCGGCACGCGCAGGTCGAGATGCATGTCGTTCGCGATCAGCGCTGCGCCGCCCGCGAGCGCGCCGTTCACGGCGAAGCTGTTGCTGCCGGGCAGGCGATCGACGTTCGCATCGGTCGGGTGCAGCAGTGCCGGGTCGAGCGTGCGCAGGTCGAGTTCCTCCGCGGTCGGCAGCGGCGGCAGGTCGAGCGGCGCGCCGGCGATCGGCGCATCCCAGGAGCCGCCGCTCGCGGCGAGCAGGCGAAACGCCGATTCCGGCAATGCGGCATGCATCTGCGCGAACGCGAGCTCGCGCTTGTTGTCGGCGTCGTTCAACGTGAATGCCATCGCCGCGACCACCAGCAAGGTGTCTTCGCTGCGCCACGCCACCGGTTCGCTGCGCGTCAGCAGGTACGGGAACGGACGCGCCGTCAGCGCGCCGAGTCCGGCATTGACGCCGTCGCGGTACGCGGCGATTTCGTCGCGGCGCTCGTCCGGCAGGGCTGCGATCTCGGCCTGCATGCGCGCGCGCATGCGATGGGCGCGCGCGCTGCGATCGGCCGTCAACGCGGCGCTGCCAAAAAGCTCGGACAATTCCCCGGCGGCGCGCCGGCGCAGCAGGTCCATCTCGAAGAAGCGCTCCTGCCCATGCACGTAGCCGAGCGCCCAGGCGAGATCGCGCCGGTTTTCCGCGCGGAAGATGGCGGTGCCGAGCGCATCGCGCTCGACCGACACCGGCTTGGCGAGCGCTGGGCTGCGGACTTCGCCGTCGTAGCGCGGCAAGCTGCCGCGCAGCGCGAACCAGCCGGCGAGCACGGCGCCCGCGCCTACGACCAGCAAGACCAGCAGCATCCGGGACAGCAGGCGAGTCACGCGCATGAAAGGTTCTCTCGTTCTCGAAAGGACGGATCGTAATGCACCGCGATGTCTGCCGAACGCCGCCGCGGCCTTCGCGCATCGGCACGGCAACGCTCCGGCGCAATTGCCGGTGATAGGCGCATCGTCAGTAGGCAGGGAGGAGCGGCTGGCTTCCCGCTCAGCCGCTGGTTTCGATGCGCTCCACGCGCTGCAGGCCGCGCGGCAGCAGTCCGCCGCGTGCGGCGCGTGCCCCGCCGTATTCGACCAGGTCGGCCCACTTGAGAATCAGCTTGCGCTGGCCGGCATACAGCGTCACCTCGCCCTTGCCCTCGGCGACGATCGCGACGCCGGCCACGCGTTCGCCTTCGCCCAGGCGCGCCTTCGGGATCTCGATCAGCTTGTTGCCCTTGCCGCCCTTGTCGAGCTCGGGCAGGTCGGCGACCGAGAACATCAGCAGATGCCCGGCGTTGGTGGCGACGACGATGCGGTCGCGGGCCGAATCGGCGACCAGCGCCGGCGCGAGTACGCGCGCCTTGTCCTCGATGTTGAGGATCTGCTTGCCGGCCTTCTTGTTCGCCAGCAGCGCCTCGAACTTCGTCACGAAGCCGTAGCCGTAGTCGGAGGCGAGCACGAGCTTGGTCGCGGCGTCCGCGATCGCCAGCGCATCGAAGCGCGCGCCGGCCGGCAGCGCGAAGCGCCCGGTCAGCGGTTCGCCATTGCCGCGCGCGGAAGGCAGCGTGTGCGCCGACGTCGAATAGCTGCGCCCGGTCGAATCGATGAAGGCGACCTGCTGCGTCGTACGGCCTTGCGCTGCCGCCAGGAACTCGTCGCCCTCGCGATAGCCGAGCTCGCGTGCGGCGACATCGTGCCCCTTGGCCGCGCGCACCCAGCCCTTCGCCGACAGCACGACGGTGACTGGCTCGCTGGCGACCAGCGCCGTGTCGTCGAGCGCCTGTGCTGCGGCGCGCTCGACCAGCGGCGATCGGCGCACGTCGCCGTACTTCTTCGCGTCTTCGCGCAGCTCGTCCTTGATCAGCGTCTTCAGGCGCGCCTTCGAATTGAGGATCACGTTGATGCGCGCGCGTTCCTCTTCGAGTTCGTCGCGCTCGGCGTTGATCTTCATCTCTTCCAGCCGCGCGAGCTGGCGCAGGCGCGTTTCGAGAATGTAGTCGGCCTGTTCCTCGCTGAGCTTGAAGCGCGCGATCAGCGCCGGCTTCGGTTCGTCCTCGGTCCTGACGATGCGGATCACCTCGTCGAGATTCAGATAGGCGATGCGCAAGCCTTCCAACAGGTGCAGGCGGCGTTCGACCTTGGCCAGGCGGTGCTGCAGGCGCCGCGTCACCGTGTCCTGGCGGAAGCGCAGCCATTCGGAGAGGATCTGCTTGAGGTTCTTGACCTGCGGCTTGCCGTCGAGCCCGATCATGTTGAGATTGATGCGGAAGCTCTTTTCGAGGTCGGTCGTCGCGAACAGGTGCGTCATCATCTCGTCGAGGTCGACGCGGTTCGAGCGCGGAATCAGCACCAGCCGCGTCGGGTTCTCGTGATCGGATTCGTTGCGCAGGTCCTCCAGCATCGGCAGCTTCTTCGCGCGCATCTGGTTCGCGATGTCTGCTTCGATCTTCGTCGGCGAGACCTGGTAGGGCAGCGCCGTGATCACGACATTGCCGTCTTCCTTCGTGTATACCGCGCGGCAGCGCACGGAGCCGTTTCCGGTCGCGTACATCGCGGCGAGTTCGGCGCGCGGGGTGATGATTTCCGCGGCGGTCGGGAAATCCGGGCCCTTCACGTGCTCGCACAGGTCCGCGATGCTGGCAGCGGGCTCGTCGAGAAGATGGATGCACGCGCTCGCCAGCTCGCGCAGATTGTGCGGAGGGATATCGGTCGCCATGCCGACGGCGATGCCGGTCGAACCGTTCAGCAGCACATGCGGAATGCGCGACGGCAACCACGAAGGTTCTTCGCGCGAGCCGTCGTAGTTCGGCACGAAGGTGACGGTGCCCTGGCCGAGCTCGGCCAGCAGGAGCTCGGCGATCGGCGTCAGCTTGACTTCGGTGTAACGCATCGCCGCGAACGATTTGGGATCGTCGGTCGAACCGAAGTTGCCCTGGCCGGTGATGAGCGGATAGCGATACGAGAACGGCTGCGCCATCAGCACCATCGCCTCGTAGCAGGCGCTGTCGCCGTGCGGATGATATTTGCCGAGCACCTCGCCGACGGCGAGCGCGGCCTTGCGCGGCTTGGAGGCCGCGTCGAGGCCGAGACCGCTCATCGCATAGACGATGCGTCGCTGCACGGGCTTGAGGCCGTCGCCGACGAAGGGCAGGGCGCGATCGAGCACCACGTACATCGAATAATCGAGGTAGGCGCGCTCGGCATAGTCCTTGAGCGGAATCTGTTCGTAGTTGGATTGGATGTTCATGCGCCGATCTGTACAACGTGGAAGCGCCCGGCGAGGCGGGCGTCAAACCTCCATTGTGCCGCAATTGCGCGGCGCGATTGAGTCTTGCGCTCGGAGAGGTGTGCCGGGGGCGCTGGAGGCGCCGCAAGAGCGAGGACCAAAGATCCAGGCTTGGGCTTCGTCAGGCGCTTCGCTGAGGGACGGCGAGGATCGAAGGACGGGCGCCCCGTGCAAGCTGGGCGCTCGATCCGAGCGTCGGGTGGACGCTCGGATCGGGAAGAGACGAATGGGGTGCGCGCCAGGCGCGCACCCCGAGACGGTCAAGGACAGGTCAGGCCGGCCGGCTGGGTCAGGCGAACCAGGTCCATATGGTCGCTGCCGAAACCGGTGATCGTCGAGGCGAAGTCGACGCGGCCGTGATCGCAATCGCTGAAGGTGAAGGTCAGCGTTCCCCACGGGTTGTTGACGATCGTGGTCGGGTCGAAGTTCGGGATCCAGCGGCCGCCGGTCGTCTGGAAGGCCGTCACGACCGCCGTATCGCCGTTGATCGGGCCGACGCCGCCGAACCACGCCTGCTGCGTGCCATCGGGATTGAACGTGAACCAGTAGGCGAGCAGCTGGTTCGGCGTGCCGGCTTGCACTTCGAGCAGCAAGCCGTGCCCCGACTGGCCCGGTCCGTACCAGGCGCCGCTGAAGCCCGCGGTGATCGGCACCGTCGTCGGCGCCGCGCCCTGCACGACGATGCTGCCGGTCATGCCCATCGAGACGTGCACGTCGCAGTGATAGTTGAACGTACCGGCCTGGTTGAACGTGACCGTCGAGCTCCACGAATTGTCGGACGGATCGCCGGTGCTGCCATGGCCGTCGTTGGCGCATCCATTCGCGCAGCGGAACGAACCGTCGTCCGCCGCCACATTGTGAAATCCGCCGGCATTCGTGAACGTGACGGTGTCGCCGACGTTGATCGTCAAGTTGGACGGGCTGAACATCAGCACGGCCGAACCGCCGTAGGGGTCGCTGGAATTGCCGCCCACGATGACCGTGTGCGACGCTGCCCAGGACGAAGTGGCGCCGAACAACAGCAGGATCGGCAGAATCCGAGTGATCAAGGTACGCATTGGTGCTGCTCCCGAAATAGTGCAATGGATGTCTGGACGGCCATACCGAACTTCGGCCTCCGGATGGCGCACGACGCATCGCGGGCGCGCTTTCCGAGGCACGCGAATCGACGGCAGCGCTGGCCGATCGCTCGTGCGCCGCCTTGTGCAACGGAAGACATTTTCCGCGTGCGCGAACGCGCGCCACAAGAGTGAAACCACCCATGCGCACGCGATGTCGGGTCGATGAAGCTCGGGTTAGCGTTGCGGCGGCGGATCTTCGAAACGCGCCGCTCAGCCGCGCTTCGACCGCCTTGCCGGTATCGCCGCGGCACTCGCATCCGGCGCATCGCCGGCCACGGCGAAGCCGTGAATACGATAGCTCTCGTAGTGGCGGCTGCATTCTCTCTGCAGCGTATCGATGACGGCGCGCTGCAGCTTCGTGTAGTACGGCTGGGAGTGGTAGTTGAGGAACACCGGGACTTCGTAGGGCTTGAAGCCGGGAACCATGCGCACGGCATGTTCCGGGCGGATCAGGTGCGCCGGCACGACGGCGCGGCCGACGCCTTCGGAAACCGCATCGATGAGGCCGTAGATGTCGTCGAAGTACGCGCGCAGCATCTTCGGTACGGTGGCGCCGGTCTGGATCAGGAAGAAGCGCTCGGTGAAATTGTCGCGCGGATCGTGGTCGATGTAGCAGTCCTCGCGGCCGGTATGGCGCGAGGACTCGATCAGCACGTTGCGCTCGACGCCGAGACGCAGGTTCTCGATCCCCATGCGCTCGCATTCGGACAGCGACACGCTGAAATCGACGGCGCCTTCGATCAGCCGGTCCTGCAGGTCGTGCACCTCACCCTTGATCAGCTGGCACGACACCCGCGGATGCGCGCGCAGCAGGCTGCCGATCGCCGGCACCAGCACCGAGCGCAGGCACGAAGAAAAGGAAACGAGGCGGAAGAATCCCGATATGCCCGCATGCCCGCCGACCAGGTTGTCGAGCAGCTCCTGTTCCTGGCGTTCGACGGAGGCGGCGTGCCGCTGCAGGATGCGGCCGGACTCGGTCAGTTCCAGGCCGCCGCGCAGGCGCACGAATAGCGCGTGGCCGAGCATTTCCTCGAGGTTCTGGATGCGCTTGGTCAAGCCGGGCTGGCTGACATGCAGCAGTTCGGCTGCGCGCGAGAAATTCAGCTCGCGCGCGAGCATCATGAACGACTCGATCTGCGCGGACGACAAGCGTGTGCTCACGTGCGTTCCCCGGCGCTTCGTGGCCGCAGTATAACCCCGCGCTATCGTCCCATCAGCCCGGGTTATCGTCATAACGCGGCGGCATCGCGCGATCCACATGTTTGATTGGCGCGGCATGACCGTGCCGGCTTAACGTCTCGGCGTGGATTCGTCGATCGCACGCCCCCTGGCCGCGATCGCATAGCTGGGGAATGCCATGCTCGCCCATCCAGATGCCGGCATCGCAGCGCGCGGCTCGCTCGGTTTCCTGGTGCTCGCGTTCGCTGCCTGCGCCATCGATGCCGCACACGCCGACGTGCCGATGCTGACGCGCCACGCCAGCTTCGACGGCGATCACGTCGTGCGCGGCGGCGCGGGCGGCGTGGAGCGTGCGGCCGGCCTGCCCAGGGCGGGCGAGCGATTCGCCGGCGGCGTCGAGGCAGCGCTCGCAGGTCCGGCCGGCATCGATCGTCACGCCTCCGATGCGATGTTCACCGACGGCTTCCAGCCGCCGGCAGGTTTGATGATCGCTTCCGCCGATCGCGCTCAGCGCGGCGCGCGATAGCCGCCGCGCACGCCGCGCGGACTCAGGACCAGCTGCCAGAGCTGGTCGCGGCGGGTGCGGAACACGGCGGCCGAGGCGGATAGATAGAAGCGCCACATGCGGCGGAAGCGCTCGCCGTATTTCGGCGCGAGCGCAGGCCACGCGGCATCGAAGTTCGCGCGCCACGCCATCAGGGTCCGGTCGTAGTCGGCGCCGAAGTTGTGCCAGTCCTCGGTCACGAACAGGCCTTCGCTCGCCTTAGCGATCTGTTCCGACGAGGGGATCATCGAATTGGGGAAGATGTATTTCTCGATCCACGGATCGGTGTGGTTCGACGAAATGTTCGAACCGATCGAGTGCAGCAGGAACAGGCCGTCTTCGGCCGTGCTGCGGCGTGCGACTTCGAAGTACTCGCGATAGTTCTTCACGCCGACGTGCTCGAACATGCCGACCGAAAAGACGCGGTCGAAACTTTCATCGAGCTCGCGATAATCCATCAGGCGGATCTCGACCGGCAAGCCGGCGCAGATCTCCCGCGCGTACTCGGCCTGCTCCTGCGAGATCGTGATGCCGACGCCGGAAACGCCGTGGCGTTCGGCCGCCAGCTTCAGCGCCTCGCCCCAGCCGCAGCCGATGTCGAGCACGCGCATGCCGCGTTCGAGGCCGAGCTTGGCGAAGATCAGTTCGAGCTTGGCTTCCTGCGCGTCGTCGAGCGTGGTCGCCTTGTTCCAATATCCACAACTGTAGACGAGGCGGCGGCCGAGCATCGCCTGGAACAAGTCGTTGCCGAGGTCGTAGTGGCGCTCGCCGACTTCGTAGGCGCGCCGCCCGCGCTGCAGGTTGACCACGCGCGCCTTGAGGAAGAGCCACGCGTCCTCCGCGCCGCCGACGCGTTCATCCAGGTGCGCGTCGAGCAGGCGGAACAGGAAGCCGTCGAGGTCTTCGGCATCCCACCAGCCGTCCATGTAGGACTCGCCCAGCCCGAGCGAGCCGTGCGCGAGAATGCGCGAGTAGAAATTGTCGTCGTGGACGTGCAGGTCGGTGGCCGCGGGTCCGTCGATGCGGACGCCCGCGACATCGAGCAGGGATTCGATACGGGTACGCGCGCGCGAAGAGGGCATGACCGTTGCGAGTGGAGCTCGGGATCGTTCAAGCATAGCGGATTCGCCCTTTTCGCCGGCATCTTCCGAGATGGGTATAAAGATATAACAAGTGCGACCTTGAGGCGCCGGCGCCCGCGCGTACGATCCGGTCACCCTGCGCCCCGCGCGGCTGCGCCTTCGAGGAAACCATCATGTCGACGATCTCCGCAACGACTGCGCGGCCGGACGCGCCGCCCTCGTTCCGGCGCGAGCTTTTCGCCAAGGAGGACTGGTGGGCCGTGTGGATCGGACTCGGTCTGGTCGTCGTCGCCGTGCTCGCCTTCAGCGGCGGATCGAGCCTCAAGTGGGTCGCGGTCGCGCCGCAGAAATGGAGTTCGCTCGGCGAACTCGGCGCGCAGCTGGCGGCGAATGCGTCGCGCTATCTCGCCTTGTTCGCGCTCTGGCTGGCGCTGTTCGGCCTCGGCGTGCGCACGCTCGGCATTTCGCTGCGCCAGTTCGCGCCGGCCTTCGCGTTCGTCTTCGTCGGCTCCTGGCTGGTCTATGCGATCGGCGTGTGGGACCAGTCGACGCGCTACAACCTCGAACCGCCGCTCGTCGCGCTGCTGTTCGGCCTCCTGATCGCCAATACGATCGGCGTGCCGGCGTGGCTGAGGAGCGGCCTGCGCGTCGAGTTCTACGTGAAGACCGGCATCGTGCTGCTCGGCGCCGGTCTGCCGTTCACGCTGATCCTGTGGGCCGGCCCGGTCGCGATCGTGCAGGCGGCGATCGTCTCGCTGGTCACCTTCGGCACGATCTACTTCGTCGCCGTGCGCCTCGGCCTCGATCGCCGCCTGGCCGCGACGCTCGGCGCCGGCGGCGCGGTCTGCGGCGTGTCCGGCGCGATCGCGGTCGCCGGTGCGGTCGGTGCGAAGAAGGAAGACGCCCCGATCGCGATTACGCTGGTGATCCTCTGGGCGATCGTGATGATCTTCGTGCTGCCGCTCGTGTCGAAAGCGCTCGGTCTTCCGACCGGCGTCGCCGGCGCCTGGATCGGCACTTCGGAATTCGCCGACGCGGCCGGCTTCGCCGCCGCGCAGACCTACGGCGGCTACGCCGGCCAGCCCGGCATCGCCGGCAGCGCCGAAGCCTCGGTGCAGGCGTTCACGCTGATGAAGGTGATCGGGCGCGACGTCTGGATCGGCGTATGGGCGCTGGTGCTGTCGATCCTGGCGACGACGCGCTGGGAACGCACCGGCGTCGACTCGCGCCTCGACGGCGGCGAGATCTGGCGGCGCTTCCCGAAGTTCGTGATCGGCTTCTTCGTCGCCTCCGCGATCATCACGCTGGTGGCGCGCGGCTACAGCTACGATCAGTTCAAGAAGGTCGTGACGCCGGACCTGGTCGGGCCGCTGCAAGGCTTGCGCACCTGGGCCTTCACGTTCTGCTTCCTCAGCATCGGCCTCGCCACGCGCCTGCGCGACCTCGCCACGGCGGGCGCTAAACCGTTCTACGCGTTCACCAGCGGCGTCGTGGTCAACCTGATCCTCGGCTTCATCCTCTCCACGATCGTCTTCGCCGATTTCTGGCGCAACCTCGGGCAGCCGGCGCCGTGAACGCGACGGCGGCCGTCCATCCGCCGGCTGCATCGCCGCCCGTCGGGCGACGGTGCGCGGATTGCGTGCACTTCGACGGCGCCGCCGGCACGCTGGAGCGCGAAATCCCCGGCCTGGCCGTGATGAGTTCGGGCTACGCGTCGGTGCGCGCCGACGATGGCGTGTGCCGCCTGCACGATCGCTACCTCTCCGGCCGAAGCCGCTGCGAGGCATTCACGGCGCGCACCGCCCTGCACACCTAGGCACGAGCCCTTGTTGGCCCCGTCCCCGCGCACTATGATCGGTGCCGTGAAGGGGATGGAGTCCCCCGCAACCGCCCGCGAGGGCTGATGACTCCTACCGTATTCATCGCGGTAGGGGTGCGTCCGGAATGCCCCGCCGCGATGGCGGGTTTTTTTTGTCCGACGCCGACACGGAGCGCGCATGTCCTTCACCAGCTGTCTGTTCGTCGTGCTCGGCGGAGCGATCGGCACCCTGGCCCGCTATGCGATCTCGGTGTTCGCGATGCCGATCAGCCGGGAGCTTCCGTGGGGCACGATCGGCATCAATGTCGCCGGGTCCTTCGTGATTGGCCTGTTCGGCACGCTGACGCTCGCTCAGGGACGCTACCCGGCCTCGGAGAACCTGCGCCTGTTCGTCATGGTCGGTCTGTGCGGAGGCTTCACGACGTTCTCGTCGTTCAGCCTGCAGACGCTCGACCTCCTGCGCACCGGAGCCATCGCCCGCGCGACCGTGAACGTCGTCGCGTCGGTCGTCCTCTGCGTCGCTGCGGTCGCGCTCGGCCATCTCATTGCGGCGCGACTCGGCGGTGGCGAGCGACCGATCGTGCAAGCTGCGGCGGAAGCCGAGGCGGCGATGACGCGGGAAACCCGATCCTCGTGACCGCGCCGGGGGTTCGCACGCGCGGGGAGCCGTCCGGACATCCGTTCAAATCGGGATGCGCGCGGTCGGATCGAAGCCGCGCGCGCAGGCGCGAGCCGATGCGCACGCGTTTGGAAATCGCCACGTCCCGCACCTCGAGCCGATGAACGCGATCGCCACTCCGCGCCGCCGCCTGCTCGCGCCGATGCTCGCCGCGCTGGCGATGTTCGGGCCGTTCTCGATCGACACGATCTTTCCGGCGTTTCCGGCGATCTCGGCGCAGATGCACGCGAGCCCGTTCGCGATGCAGCAGACGGTCAGCGTCTACTTGATTGCGTACGCCTTGATGTCCCTGCTGCACGGCCCGGTTTCCGATGCGCGCGGGCGCCGCCGCGTGATCCTCGCCGGCGTCGTCGTTTTTTCGCTGGCCTGTGTCGGCTGCGCGCTGTCCGGCTCGATCGAGGCTTTGCTCGCGTTCCGCGCGCTGCAGGGCATCTCGGCGGGTGCCGGCCTGATCGTCGGGCGCGCGATCATCCGCGACTGCTTCGACGGCGTCGAAGCGCAGCGGTTGATGTCGACCGTGTCGATGATCTTCGGCATCGCGCCGGCGATCGCGCCGATCGTCGGTGGATGGGTCGTCGCCGTCGCGCACTGGCCGATGATCTTCTGGTTGCTGGCGGCGTTCGCCGTGCTGCTCTGCGCCGCCTGCATCGCCTGGCTGCCGGAGACGCACCCGCCGGAACGCCGCACGCAGCTGTCGCTGCGCGAACTGGCGTCGACCTATCGGCTGATCGCCGCCGATCGCGGCTTCCTGCCGCTCGCATTGGCCGGCACGCTGAACTTCAACGCGCTGTGGATCTACATATCGTCGGCGCCGGCGTTCGTGCTCGGCCTGCTCAAGCTCGACACGCAGCATTTCGCGTGGCTGTTCATCCCGGCGATCAGCGGACTGATGCTCGGCGCGTTCCTGTCCGGCCGTGTCGCCGGACGCCTGACCGCAGCGTCGACGGTGCGGCTCGGCTACACGATCATGCTGTCGGCGACGGCGCTGAACCTCGCGCTGACGTTCGCGTTTCCGCTGCCGCGACTGCCGTGGTCGGTGCTGCCGATCGGCATCCATGCGGTCGGCATCGGCGTCACGATGCCGACGCTGACCCTGCTGCTGCTCGACCGCTTTCCGCACCATCGCGGCGCGGTCTCGTCGGTGCAGGCGTTCACCAGCCTCGTGCTCAGCGCGATCATCGCCGGCGCATTGTCGCCGCTGCTGTCGGGCAGCGCCTGGAAGCTCGCAATCGGCGCGGGCCTGGCGACCCTGCTCGGCTTCGGCGCCTGGCGCCTGTTCCGGCGGATCGAGGCGGCCGCAGCGCGGCCGGTCGGCTAGGTCTTCGGCGCTTCCGCGCTGGTACCGCCGAGGATGCCGCGCAGCATCGCGAAGATCTCGTCCTTGCTGCCGACCACGGTGAGCTGGCTTTCGCGCGGAAAGTCGGTGCCGAGGTTGACCGCGTAGCCGATGCCGAGGTCGTTGCCGTCCTCGTCGACGCGCGCGAACGATTCGGTCTTGCCGATGTAGGCGATGCGGCCCGCATCGATGAAGCGGCCGTCGGGCAGTTTGAGCCAGCGTTGCATGGTGCGATCTCCGCAATGAGCCGCGGGAACCTTCCGCGCGGACGATGGGGCCGCGATTGTAAAGGGAGCCGCGCCTCCGTGCTGCGCCGTGTCAGCCGGGCACGGCCGCCGTTTCGTGCGGCGCTCCCTGCAGGACGCCGAGGAAACGCTTGCGCCACGCCGAAATATCGTTGGCCGCGATCCGTTCGAACATCGCGTGCCAGCGCTCGCGCCGCTCCTCCAGCGGCATCGCCAGCGCGGCTTCGAGGCTTTCGGCGATGTCCTCGGGGTCGAGCGGATTGATGATGATCGCTTCGCGCAGCTCGTCGGCCGCGCCGGCGAAGTCGGACAGGATCAGCACGCCGGGATCGTCCGCCGGCTGCGCGGCGACGTACTCCTTGGCGACCAGGTTCATGCCGTCGCGCAGCGGCGTGACCAGGCCGATGTCGGCGGCGCGGTAGAAGCCGGCCAGCGTGGACTGGTTGAAGCTGCGGTTGACGTAGCGGATCGGCACCCAGTCGGGCTCGGCGTAGCGGCCGTTGGTGGCGCCGGCCAGGCGCTCCAGGCGCGAGCGCAGCTCGCGGTATTCGGATACTTCCTCGCGCGAGGGCGGCGCGATCTGCAGCAGCGACACGCGCGAGCGCCACTCGGCATGTTCGGCCAGGAAGCGCGCGAACCCTTCGAAGCGCTGCGGCAGCCCTTTCGAATAGTCCAGGCGATCGACTCCGATCGCCATGCGCCGCCCTTCGAGGCTGCGCACGAGGCGCTGCGTCGCCGTGCTCTTGGCGGCACGCACGGCCTGCGCCGCGACCAAGGTCGTATCGATGCCGATCGGGAACGCGCCGGTGCGCACGCTGCGCCCGTCCGGCAGCACGGCGTAGCCGTCGTCGCCGATGCGCGCCTGCATTTCCTCGCGGAAATAATCGTGCAGCGCAATGCGGTCGCGCGGCGTCTGCAGCCCGACCAGGTCGTAGTCGGCCAGCGTCGGAAACAATTGCTCGTGATGTGGCAGCGACGTCAGCAGCGCCGGCGGCGGGAGCGGCACGTGCAGGAAGAAGCCGATGCGCGCGCCGACGCCGAGGCGGCGCAACTCGGTCGCGAGCGGAATCAAATGGTAGTCGTGTACCCAGACCACGTCGTCCGGTTCGAGCAGGCGGGCGACGTGCTCGGCGAACAGCCGGTTGACGCGCTGGTAGCCGGCGAAATCCGCGCGCCGGTAGTCGACCAGGGTCGGACGGAAGTGCAGCAGCGGCCACAAGGTGCGGTTGGCGAAGCCCAGGTAGTACTCGTCGTGGTCGGCGCGATCGAGGTCGAGCAGGGCGTAGTCGATCCGCCCGTCGCGCTCGCGCCGCAGGGCATGTTCGCCGTCGTTGCCGATATGGCCGCTCCAGCCAAACCAGAGTCCGCCGTTCTCGCGCAGCGCCGCCTGCATCGCCGAAGCGAGGCCGCCCGCGTGCGTCTGTTTCGGCTGCACGACGCGATTGGAGACGACGACGAGGCGACTCACAGCATGCTTTCCCACGAGCGCGACAGCCGCGTCGCGGCATTGATCAGCCCGACCATCGAATAGGTCTGCGGAAAATTGCCCCACAGCTCGCCGCTCGCCGGATGCACGTCTTCGGAGAGCAGGCCGAGCGGATTGCGCCGGGCGAGCAGTTCTTCGAACAGCGCACGCGCCTCGTCGATGCGTCCGATCGCGGCGAGCGCGTCGACGTACCAGAAACTGCAGATCGTGAAGCTCGTTTCCGGTGCGCCGAAATCGTCCGGCACGATGTAGCGGAAGAGGTAGTTGCCCTGGCGCAGCGCGGCGCCGATCGCTTCGACGGTGGCGACGAAGCGGGCGTCGCCGGCATCGACGAAGCCGAGGTCGGCGAGCAGCAGCAGGCTCGCATCGAGCCGCTCGCTGCCGAACGCGTCGACGAAATAGCCGTGCTGCGGATGCACTGCGCGTTCGAGGATCAAGGCGCGCACCTGCTCGGCGCGCCGCGTCCACAGCAAAGCGCGGTCGCCGAGCCCGAGGTGCGCCGCGATGCGCGCCAGGCGATCGCATGCCGCCCACGACATCACGCTCGAATAGGTGTGAACGTCGGCACGCCCGCGAAATTCCCACAGGCCGGCGTCGGGCTGGTCGTGCAACCGGAAGGCGCTCTCGCCGACGTGCTCGAGGCGCTCGAACGACGCCACGTTCGCCGTGACGTCGAGGCGCCGGTCGAAGAACAGCTGCGTCGCCGCCAGCACGATGCTGCCGTAGACGTCGTGCTGGCGCTGGCGCCAGGCATCGTTGCCGATGCGCACCGGTCCCATGCCGCGATAGCCGGCGAGGTGCGCGGCCTCGCGTTCGAGCAGTTCGCGTTCGAAATGGATGCCGTACACCGGCGCGAGTTCGCCGTCGGCGGACGCGGCCAGGTTGTACAGGTAGCGCAGGTACTCCTCCATGCTGCGCGTCGCGCCGAGGCGATTGAGCGCACGCACGACGAAGGCGGCATCGCGCAGCCAGCAGTAGCGGTAATCCCAGTTGCGCACCGTGTGCGGCGCTTCCGGAATCGAGGTCGTCAGCGCGGCGACGATCGCGCCGGTCCCTTCGTACTGGCAGAGCTTCAGCGTGATCGCGGCGCGGATCACCGCATCCTGCCACTCGGCCGGGATCGACAGGTAGCGTACCCATTCGCGCCAGTAGTCGAGCGTCGCGTCGAGCGCTTCGCGCACGTGCAGCACGGGCGCGGTGGCCAGGGTCTCGTCGGGGCCGAGCACGATGTGGATCGGGCGATCGAGCAGGAACGGCAGCTCGTCGCGCAGCATCGGCAACGGTGCATCGGTGGTCGCGCGCAGTACGACGTCGTCGAGCAGGAAGCGCAGGTGGTTCGAGCCGAACGTGTGCTCGGGCCGACGCCCGCCGTTGCCGGCGAGCGGACGCAGCCGCAGCGTGATGCGCGGCGCGCCGGCCAGCGGACGGATCGTGCGCAACAGGCTCATCGGATGGAACAGCCGTCCGTGCAGCTTGTAGCGCGGCGCGAAGTCGGTGATCTCGAGCGCGCTGCCGTCGGTCGATTCCAGGCGCGTCACGAGCACGGGCGTGTTGTCGATGTAGCGCTGCGTCCGCGTCGCTTCGCCGTCGAGCGCAATATCGAAGTAGCCGAAGTCGCCGAGTGTCGGAGACAGCAGTGCGCAAAATGCGGGGTCGCCGTCGAACGAGGGCAGGCAGCACCACACGATGCGTCCGCGCGCATCGACCAGCGCGCCGACGCTGCCGTTGCCGACGAGGCCGAGGTCGAGGCTGGACTCGCTCACCGCGCCTCCGATCGCTCGGCATCGATGGCGAAGGCTTCGAGCCACCGACGCACGGCGTGCGGATCGGCGAGCGCGAAGCGCGCCGCGGTCGGCCGCCGCGGCCCGACGATGACGCTGACGCCGCCGAGCGCGTTCGCACTTTCGAATGCGTGCTCGTCGGTGAAATCGTCGCCCAATACCCACGGCACGCGGCCGGCGAACGGCGCTTCGCGCATCAGCGCAGAGAGCGCCGTGCCCTTCGTGGCGCCCGCGGGCTTGAGTTCGACGACCGCATTGCCGGGCAGCAGTTCGTAGGCGGGGCCAGCCTCGCTCAGCAAGGTTTGCGCCGCCGCGTGCACTGCCGCAGCGGCATGCGGCGCGCCGCGAAAGTGCAGTGCGAGCGCGTTGTACTTGTGCTCCACGAGCACGCCCGGCACCGCGTCGGCGAATGCGTCGGCTTGCCTGCGCAACGCGGGCATCGGCGTGGAGACGCCGTCGAAGCGCGAAACCTCGCCGTCGGCGCGGCGGATCTGCGCGCCGTGCTGCCCGGCTGCCGCAAGGCGCGGCAATCCGATCGCGGCATCGATGCTGTCGAGCTCGCGCCCGCTGATCAAGGCCAGCGCGCCATCGAGACGCATGGCGATCGTTTCGAGCAAGTCCGCCAGTCCGGGCTCCGCGCGGGCCAGGCCCGGAGTCGGCGCGAAGTCGATCAGCGTGCCGTCGACATCGAGGAACAGGGCGATCTCGGGGGCACGTGCGATCGGGGGTTCGTCCGCGAACGTGCTCGTACTCGTGCTGCCGGCTTCCGGCTGCATCGTCTTTGCAGATTCCTTGCGATTCGGCATCTGTATACATTTTGCTTCGCCCGCATGTACGAGACCTGACGCGAACCGGCTCGGCGATCTGCTAGGCTCGCCAAATGCGTCACAGGGAGTTGCGCTTGAAGAAACCCGCCAAACGCCGGCCGGCGCCACGCTCAGCGCCGCCGCAGCCGATTTCGCGCATGACGATGGCCGATCTGGCGCGGATCGCCGGCGTATCGAAAATCACCATCTCGCGCGCGCTCGGCGACGGCGACCTCGTCAATGCGCAGACGCGCGAGCGCATCCGCGCGCTGGCAGCGCAGCACGGCTACACCCTCAATGTCACTGCGCGCAACCTGCGCCTGCGCCGCAGCCAGACCGTCGCTGTCGTGGTGGAAATGAAACCGTCGGCCTCGCGTCCGCTGTCGGGGCCGTATCCGCTGGAGATTCTCGGCGGCATCTCGCAGGAACTGACGACGGTCGGCTACAGCGTGCTGCTGACGACGCGGCAAGCGCCGGTGACGCCGGCGCTGCAGGCGGCCGACGGCGTGATCCTGCTCGGTCAGGGCGCGCACGACGATGCCGTGCACCTGCTCGATCGCTGGCGCCTGCCGATGGTCGTGTGGGGCGCTCGCCGTGCCGGCGACCGCCATGTCGTCGTCGGCAGCGACAACCGCGAAGGTGGCGCGCTCGCCGCGGAGCGTTTTCTCGCCATCGGACGCCGCCGTGCGGTGTTCCTCGGCGACCTCGATCACATGGAAATCGCCGAGCGCTATGCCGGTTTCCGCGATGCGTTCGCGCAGCACGGCCTCAAGACCGAAGTCGTGCGCCGCGAAGCGTTCACGATGGCCGCCGGCGCCGAGGCTACGCAAGTGCTGCTCGCGCGCGCCAAGGGCGCACGCATCGACGCGATCTTCGCCTGCAACGACCTGCTCGCAATGGGCGCGATCCGCGCGCTGCTCGAGCACGGCGCACGCGTGCCGGACGACATTTCCGTGATCGGCTACGACGACACGCCGCTCGGTGCGAGCTTCATTCCGCCGCTGAGTTCGATCCACCAGAGCTGGCACGACGGCGGCGTGCTGCTCGCGCGAAAGCTGCTTCAGCAGATCGACGGCAAGCGGCCGCGTTCGGAAACGCTGCCGACGTCGTTGATCGTGCGCTCGACCTGACGCGTTTCGCGCGCGGTATCGCGTTCGCCGCCGGAAGCCCGCTTCCGGGTTGGCCATCCATGCTGCTATGCGGCAGCAGAAAATCGTCGCCTTCGACCGCCGCAAGCTCGTCTTTTTCAGTGCGCGCCGCCGTCGCCCGAATCCGGCCGTAGAAGTCGCTGCGGCACCGCCGCAAACGTGATCCCAACGAATTGTTATCGATATCTTGATATCGGTAACAATCGCGCCTATCGTGCCCGCCGGCCGACTCCGATCGAGCGGTCACGGCAGCGGCGCTGCCGGCAACGAGGGGAGGGAACGTCGATGCGCAACCGCACCGGTAGGGCACGTGTGCAGCAGGCGACGCTCGCGCGTTGCGCCGGGCCGCACGGGCAGGTGTCGCGGTGACCGCATACGGCGACGGCGGCGCATGGACGGCCGAGACCGCTGCGGCGGCCGCACAGGCGGCCCGTTCCGATCCCTGGCGCATCGTGCAGACGCGATTCGATCCCGCCCGCGCCGCCCACGATGCGGCGATCCATTGCCTGGCCAACGGCACGCTCGGCGTGCGCAGCGGCTTCGAGGAACAGGTCGGCCCGAGCGACGGCAGCTATCTCGCCGAGGTGTGGGAGCGCTCGTCGATCCAGTACCACGAACGCCATTCGGGCTTCGCGGCGACGACCGATACGCGCATTCCGGTGGCCGACGGCACGCACGTCGCGATCCGCCTCGATGGGCATGCGCTCGATCCCGGCGACTGCGAATGGCTCGAATTCGAACGCGCGCTCGATCTTCGCGCCGGCACCGGCTCGCGCCGGCTGCGCCTGCGCACGCCGGCCGGCGCGACCATCGAGATCGCGGCGGAACGCATCGTGCCGTTCGCGCATGCGGCCTTGCTGTGCATTCGCCTGCGCGTCACCTCGATCGACTACGCCGGCACGATCCAGCTCGATTCGTCGATCCGCGGCGCGCGCCGCGCGACGGCACAGGGCGACGACCCGCGCATCGGCGCGGGCGCCGGCGATCGCATGACGACGCGCGCGGCCGAAGCGGGGACGCTGCTGGCGTCGATGCTGCAGAGCACCCTGGTCAGCGGCATCACGGTGGCTTGCGCGCAGCGTCATCGCGTTCATGGCGACACGCTGGCGCTCGCACACGCCGACGCGGAGGCCGACTCGGTGCGCCAGTCGTTCGACGGCACGCTCGTGCCCGGCGCCAGCGTGGTACTCGACAAATTCGTCGCCTACGCGTGGACGCAGGGCGCGGCGAAACCCGAGCAAGTACTGCTCGACGAAGCCGCGGCGGCGCTGTCCGATGCCGATGCGATCGGCTTCGAGGCGATCGCGCAACGTCAGCACGACGATCTTTCGGCCTACTGGCGCGATGCCGACATCGCGATCGACGGCGATGCGCCGGTCGAACAGGCACTGCGCTTCAACCTGTTCCACTTGATGCAGTCGACCGGCCGCGGCGGGCGCACCAGCGCGGCGGCCAAGGGGCTGACCGGCGAAGGCTACGAAGGCCACTATTTCTGGGACACCGAGGCATTCGTGCTGCCGGTGCTCGCATTCACGGCGCCCGCGCTCGCGCGTGGCATGCTCGAATACCGGCTGCGCACGCTCGGCCATGCACGAGCGCATGCGCGCGAACTCAACCACGCGCGCGGAGCGCTCTACGCGTGGCGCACGATCAGCGGCGACGAGTGCTCGTCGTACTACCCGAGCGGCTCGGCGCAGTACCACATCAATGCGGCGATCGCCTATGCGATACGCCTCTACGTCGATGCGAGCGGCGACGAAGCGTTCCTCGTCGAAGGCGGCGCGGAAGTGCTGTTCGAAACGGCGCGAGTGTGGCTGGACATCGGCCACTTCAACGCGCGGCGCAACGGCGCGTTCTGCATCCACGAAGTGACCGGTCCTGACGAATACACCGCGCTGGTCGACAACAACTACTACACCAATCGCATGGCGCAGGCGCACCTGCGTCATGCGGTGGCCGTCGCGCGCTGGTTCGCCGCCGAACATGCGGCCGGCTACGCCGGGCTGTGCGCGCGCATCGGCCTTTCCGAAGACGAAATCGAGGACTGGTCGCTCGCCGCCGAGACGATGTACCTGCCCGTCGACGAGCGCTACGGGGTGTTCCCGCAGGACGACACCTTCCTCGACAAGCCGGTGTGGAATTTCCAGGCGACGCCGGCCGATCGCTATCCGCTGCTGCTGCACTACCACCCGATGACGATCTATCGGCATCAGGTGTGCAAGCAGGCCGACGTCGTGCTCGCGCTGGTGCTGGCGGGCGAGGGCATCGACGTCGAACGCAAGCGGCGCAACTTCGACTACTACGAACGCGTCACGGTGCATGACTCGACGCTGTCCGCATCGACGTTCTGCGTGCTCGCGAGCGAAGTCGGCTATGCCGACAAGGCGTACCGCTATTTTCTCGACACCTCGCGCGTGGACCTCGACGACCTGCACGGCAATACGCATCACGGCGTGCACATGGCCGCGATGGCCGGCAGCTGGCTCGGTCTTGTATGGGGTTTCGCCGGGCTGCGCGTCGTCGCCGGCCGCCTGACGTTCGCGCCGAGCCTGCCGGCGGGCTGGCAGGGCTATCGCTTCGGCATGGTCTGGCAGGGGCGCCGGCTGCAGGTCAGCGTCGACGCGAACGGCGTGCGCTACGCGCTGCTCGCCGGCGAAACCCTGCGCATCGAGCATGCGGGCAGTCCGGTCACGTTGGCCGTGGGCGCGCCCGGCCGATGTCCGCTGGCCTATCCGCGCGAAGCCGCGCGTGCGCGCGCCGGCGTTTTCCCGCGGCCGTTCAAGGCGCTGATCTTCGATCTGGACGGCGTCATCACCGACACCGCGCGCATGCACTACGTCGCCTGGAAACGCCTGGCCGACGAGATCGGCGTGCCGTTCGACGAGCACGTCAACGAACGCCTCAAGGGCGTCGACCGCGACGCCTCGCTGGAGATCATCCTCGAGCGTTCGCCGCGCACGTTCGACGCCGCCGAGAAGCGCGCCATGGCCGATCGCAAGAACGGCTACTACCGTGCGGGGCTGTCCGATGTCGGGCCGCAGCACCTGCTGCCCGGCGCGCTCGATGCGCTGACCGCCGCGCGCGCCGCAGGCTTGCTGACCGGGCTCGCGTCGGCCAGCAAGAACGCGGCACTGATCCTCGAACGGCTCGGCATCAGCGGGCTGTTCGACTACGTCGCCGACGCCAACCGCATCGCGCACGCGAAGCCCGACCCGGAGGTCTTCCTCAAGGTCGCGCACGAGCTCGGGGTGGCGCCGGTCGACTGTCTCGGCATCGAGGATGCCGCCGCCGGCGTGGCGGCGATCAAGGCCGCCGGGATGGCGGCGCTCGGCATCGGCCCCGCGCAAGTGCTCGCGCAGGCCGATGCCGTATTGCCCGCACTCGACGTGTTCCGCATCGAGGATTTCGTTTCACCGCCGCTCGCGGCGCCAGGGTCGCTCGCCATCGCGGACCCTTAGCGCCAGGACGGCGCACAAGCTGCAGATAAGACAAACGTGGTCGGTCCACCATCTTGGGAGGGAAAGGTATGAAGCGCCAGACGTTGTCCAGAGTTGCACTCACCACCGCCATCGCGGCGATCCTCGCCGGCCACGCCGCGTGGGCCGACGAGACGGCTGCGGCCGATCCCGCGCAGGCCGCGCCCGGCGCCGAAGCGCCGGCGAAGAAGTCGGATGACTCGAGCAAGGACGCGCAGTCGCTGGAGGGCGTCGTCGTCACCGGCAGCGCGGCCACCGGCGGCGTCAAGAAGATCGACGCGAGCTACACGATCACGTCGGCCAACCTCGAGCAGATCAAGCAGGCGAACCCGAAGAGCACGGCCGATCTGCTGAAGATCGCGCCGGGCCTGTGGCCGGAATCGACCGGCGGCCAGACCGGCGCGAACATCGAGATCGCCGGCTTTCCCGGCGGCGGCGACGCGCCGTACTTCTCGGCGCTGCTGATGGGCTCGCCGATCTACGGCATGCCGACGCTGTCGTTCTTCGAAACGACCTCGGCGATCCGTCTCGACGACACGATCGAGCGCGTCGAGATCCTGCAGGGCGGCCCGTCCGTCGTGTTCGCCGACGGCCAGATCGGCGCGACGGCCAACTTCCTGCTGCGCCAGGGCACCGATACGCCGTCCGGCGACATCGGCGTCACCTACGGCTCCGAGGGTTTGTGGCGCCTCGACGGTTTCTACGGTTTCAAGCTCGCCGACGACTGGTACGGCAGCGTCGGCGGCTTCTATCGCAAGTCCGACGGCGTGCGCGATCCGGGCTTCCCGGCCGACGACGGCGGTCAGTTCACGGCGACGATCACGCACGATTTCGAGAACGGCTCGTTCATGCTGTACGGGCGCTACCTCGACGACAAGAACCAGTTCATCACGCCGATCCCGCTGCTGCAGAAGGGCAGCGACAGCTTCTCCGAGTATCCGGGCTTCGATCCGCTGACCAGCACCTACAACAGCCGCGACATCCAGCACGTGTTCCTGGCCGGCTATCCGGGCGGCGGCACCAATGCCGATCTCGCCAACGGCCGCGGCTCGAAGATGCATTTCCTCGGCGGCAACTTCGACTACGACTTCGGTGGCGGCTGGACGATTTCGGACAAGTTCCTCTACAGCGGCGGCGACATGGACACCAACGCGCTGTTCTCGGGCACCAATCCGAAACCGCTGAGCTACTACCTGTACGGCTGCAACGGCACGCAGAACCCGAACTTCTGCAGCCCGACCGGCGCGCCGCTCGACTCCGACAACCTCGGCCTGCCGGCCGGCACGCCGGTCGACGCGCACTACAAGGACGGCACCGCGGTCGATCCGAACCAGAGCGTGATCCATCAGGGCTGGTGGTACATCCACAAGCACCTGAAGAACCTCAACAATGATTTCCGCCTGAGCAAGGAAATCTTCGACGGCAACACGCTGACTGCAGGCCTGTACCTGGCGCACTTCACCGACGACGACAAGTGGGCGCTCGGCAACCAGATGCTGATGACGAACACGCCGAACGCGAAGCCGATCATCGTCAACTACACGCAGAACGGGAACGTCTACCAGCTGACCGACGGGCAGGGCTTCCTCGACAACGGCGGCTACAACATCACCGAGAACGGCACCTCGACGAACAAGGCGTTCTACCTGTCCGATTCGTGGCGCGTGGACCAGTGGCTGTTCGACGCGTCGGCGCGCCTGGAGAACGAGGACGCACGCAACCGCGTCTGCAATCTGACCAACGTCAATCTCGACCACAACGACTTGACGCTCTACGACAACGCCGTTCCGGTCTGCAACGGCACGTTCTCGGTCACCGACTACGACAAGACGCACACCTCGTGGACGGTCGGCGCCAATTATGAAATCGCCAGCAACATGAGCGTGTACGCGCGCGTCAACAAGGGCGGCCACTTCGGCGACTTCGACAACTCGCTGCGCGGCAACACGACCGGCAACACGCCGCCGCTGCAGAAGATCCGCAACTACGAAATCGGCTTCAAGTACCAGACCGATTGGCTGTTCGCCGACATCAGCGCCTACCACAAGCAGTTCAGCGGCCTGATCTACCAGCCGAGCGACTCGGCCGGCGTGCCGAACGGCGCGCAGGCGATCTACGGCGCCGATTCGAAGGGCGTCAACGTGACCGCGGTCGTGACGCCGATCGAGCGCTTGAAGATCCAGTTCACCGGTAACTACCTCGATGGCCACTACTCGCACTACGACGCCTGCATCCCGTACACCGACATCCTCGGCAACAACCAGTGCGCGTACATCAACGGCGTGCAGCTGCAGCGCCAGCCGAAGTTCCGCTTCTTCATCCAGCCCGGCTACACGATCCCGATGGGCTGGGGCGACCTGACCGGCTTCCTGACCTACACGCACGTCGGCGCGCATACGCAGGACATTTCCGGCCTGCAGCAGCTCGGCACCTACAACACCTTGGACTTCGGCGTCATCGCCGACATCGGTGCCAACTGGGAGCTGCGCCTGCAGGGCACCAACATCACCAACGAGCTGGGCCTGACCGAGAGCAACTCGCGCATCTTCGGCAGTGCGCTCGGCACGGGCGGCGTGATCCTGGCGCGTCCGCTGGAAGGGCGCGAGGTCAATTTCCAGGTGAAGTACAAGTTCTGAGTGTCGATGCCGGCGGGCAGGCGACTGCCCGCCGGGTGGCCCGGATCGTTCCCAACGGCGATCCGGGTCTTTTTTGGGGCATGGGGCATTCCGCATGGGGATGGCCGCGTGCGGGCAGCGCCGATTCACGGCAGGATGCCGCCGTCGAGGGGATGCAAGACCGATGAACCGATTCCGCATGATCGCCGCGCTGGCCCTGAGCTACATCGTGTTCGCGATCCTGCTCAACAGCGTCGGCACCGTGATCTTGCAGTCGATCGCCACGTTCGGCATCGACAAGCCGACGGCGAGTCTGCTCGAGCTGTTCAAGGATCTGCCGATCGCGGTGACCTCGTTCCTGGTCGCCTCGTTCCTGCCGCTGTTCGGCTACCGGCGCGCGATGATGCTGGGCTTCGCGATCGTCGGCAGCGCCTGCGTCCTGCTGCGCCTGTATCCGAGCTTCCATACGACCGAACTGCTGTTCGCCTGCGTCGGCGTCTCGTTCGCGCTGATCAAGGTGGCGGTGTATTCCTCGATCGGCCTGCTGACGAACGACAAGGCCGAGCACTCGCGCCTGACCAATACGATCGAAGGCCTGTTCATGGTCGGCGTGCTGGCCGGGAACTGGCTGTTCAGCGCCTTCGTCGATCCGCTGCAGCCGGCCAATCCGGTCTGGTTCGACGTGTACTGGCTGCTCGCGGCGATGTGCCTGCTCGTGCTGATCCTGCTCGCGACCTCGCAGCTGGACGAAACGGCCGCGCGCAGCAGCGAGCCGAAATCGCTGGCGCGCACCAGCTCGGAAATGTTCTCGCTGGTGGTGCGGCCGCTGGTGTTCGTGTTCCTGATCTCTGCGTTCCTCTACGTGCTGATCGAACAGAGCTTCAGCACCTGGCTGCCGACGTTCAACAACGAAATCCTCAAGCTGCCGCATGCGATGAGCATCCAGCTCGCCAGCATCCTCGCCGGTGCGACCGCGCTCGGGCGCATCGTCGCCGGACAGGTGCTGCGGCGCATGCCGTGGCACGTGCTGCTGAATCTGTGCGTGGTCGGCATGGGCGTGCTGGTGGTGGCGACGCTGCCGCTCGCGCGCGGCATCGTCGAACGCTCCGACATCGGCTGGCTCAACGCGCCGATCGTCGCGTACCTGATTCCGCTGATCGGCCTGCTGATGGCGCCGATCTACCCGGTCATCAACTCGGTCGCACTCAGTTCGCTGCCGAAGTCGCTGCACGCCTCGATGACCGGCCTGATCGTCGTGTTCTCCGCGCTCGGCGGCACGCTCGGCTCGCGCATCACCGCGATCGTGTTCTCGAATTTCGACGGCATCCGCGCGTTCTATTTCTCGCTGGTGCCGATGGCGCTGGTGCTGGTGGCGCTGTTCTTCTTCAAGCGCGAGATCGATCGCGCCGGCGTCGTCGCGCCGGTCGTGGTGGGACTGGCGGCCAAGTGATCGTCCCCTAGGTTCCGCACAAGGAGGTCCGATGCAATCGCGTTTGTTCCTGCTCGCCAGCTTCGCCGTCGCGACCGCTGCCCCCTCCCTCGCAGCAGCCACGGATCCGAGCTTCCTGATGACGGCCACGTCGAAGGATTTCGAGACGTATTTCCCGTCGTATCTCGCGAACGGCTATTTTTCCAGCATGACCTCGGTGCGCGGCACCGAGGGCAACATGGCGTACATGGTCGCGTTCATGGACTACGCGAAGGACGACATCGCGCGTCCCGCGGCGATTCCGGGCTGGAGCGAGATCGACTACAACCCCGGCGGCGGCTGGCTCAATTCCACGCGTGTCGCGCCGCAGATCTTCGCCGACTACGCGCAGACGCTGGACATGCACGACGCGACGCTTTCGACGAGCTACCGTTTCGTCTACGCGAACAAGTCGACCGACGTGAAGGTGACGACGTTCGTCAGCCAGGCCGACGGCCATCTCGCCGCGACGCAGCTGGTGCTGACGCCGCAGTTCGACGGCAGCGCGCAGGTCACGTTCCCGATTCGCCTCTGGAGCGAGCACGCACCGCGCTTCCCGATCGGCAAGATGAGCGGCGACGAGATGATCGCCGCGGTGATCGCGAGCGGGCAGACGCTCGACAACAAGCCGGTGCCGACGTCCGATCGCGACGCGGTCTGGTACCACGGCGTCACGCGTGTCAGCGGCGCCGACGGCGACGCGAGGGACCTGACGCTGTGGCTCGACGGCCGCGCCGAGCAGGGCCTCGCGATGGCCGAGGCCGCGGCCATCTCGCTGCCACAGGATCTCGAGGTCGAGAGCGCCAAGCTCGAGAACGGCGAGCACAAGCTGTCGCTCAATCTCACGGTCAAGCTGCACAAGGGCAAGCGCTACGCGTTCACCAAGTACGTCGCGCTGTCACGTGCCGAGTGGGGCGGCGACGCGAAGGCGACGCTCGCGCTCGCGCGTGCGGCGCGTGCGAAGGGCTTCGACACGCTCATCGATGCGCATCGTGCCGCCTGGCATGCGTTGTGGGAATCCGACATCGTCGTCGACGGCGACGCCAATGTGCAGAAGGCGCTGCATTCGGACCTGTACTACCTGCTGTCGAACACGACCGTCGGCACCTCATGGCCGATGGGCGCGTGCGCGCTGACACCGAACTACGCCGGTCACGCGTTCTGGGATTCGGATTCGTGGGTGTTCCCCTCGTTGCTGCTGCTGCATCCCGAGCGCGCCAAGCCGATCGTGATGTTTCGCCATCGCACGATGGAGCCCGCGCGCAAGCGCGCCGCGCAGTACGGCGTCGAGGGCACGATGTATCCGTGGGAATCGGACCCGGAGACCGGCGTGGACCACACGCCGCATTTCGCCTACGAGGTCTACCGCGAAATCCACGTCAACGCCGACATCGCGATCGCGCAGTGGCAGTACTACCTTGCCAGCGGCGACAAGCGCTGGCTGAAGGACTATGGCTGGCCGGTGATCCGCGAGATCGCGCAATTCTGGGTCAGCCGCGTGACCTACGACGCGGCGCACGACCGCTACGAGATCCATCACGTCACCTCGCCCGACGAGGCCTACAACGACGTGCCGAACGACTCGTTCACCAACGCCGCCGCGCGCAAGGCGCTGGAGATCGCGGTCAAGTCGGCCGGCATCGTCGGTGCGAAGGCCGATCCGCGCTGGGCCGATGTCGCGCGCAAGATGTACATCCCGTTCAAGCAGGACGAGCAGCGCCATCTCGATTTCGACGAGAGCGTTCCGCACGACAAGATCACCTGGATGGGCTCTTCGCTGGCGTGGCTGATGTATCCCAATCTCGACCTGCCGATGTCGCCGCAGGTGCGCAAGAACGATTTCGATTTCCAATTGAACGAACTCAAGGTGCACGGCGACGACCCGAACGAGATGATGATGGTCATGCTCGCCGTCGGCGCAGCCGAGCTCGGCGATGCGAAGACCGCCGGCGAGTGGATCCAGCGCAACCTGGTCGGCTTCCTGAAGGCCCCGTTCAACGTACGCACCGAAACCGTCGCCAACAACGCCGGCTACATCCTCGCGACATCGGCCGGCTTCGTGCAGAGCTTCGTCTATGGTCTTTCCGGCCTGCGCATCGAGGACAAGGGGCTCGTCGAAGCCTATCAGCCGGCACTGCCGCCGGGCTGGAATTCGTTGCAGCTGCAGGGCGTCAGCTTTCGCGGCAAGCGCTACGACATCACGATCGATCGCGACGCGAACGGCAAGGCGAGGCTGACGCGCAAGGCGCGCTGACGCCTGCATGGTTCATCGGCATTCGCCTTGCGACGAGTCCGGTGCGATGAATTCGGCGGTTCGCGCGGCGATGCGTCTCGCCGCCGAGCCGTCCTACGACCCACAGGCAGATCGAACATGCGCCGTCGCCAAGTCCTGCAATCGCCTATAGCTCTCGCCGGCGCACTGATTGCCGATCGATGCGGGCTGGCGGCCATAGCCGCCGCCGTGTCATTCCCGCACGGTTTTCGCTGGGGCGTCGCCACGGCGGCCTACCAGATCGAGGGTGCGGTCAAGGATGACGGGCGCGGCGAGTCGGTGTGGGACCGCTTCTCGCACACGCCTGGAAAGGTGAAGAACGGCGACAACGGCGACGTCGCCTGCGACAGCTACCATCGCTATCTCGACGATGTCGCGCTGATGCGCGAACTGCACGTCAATTCGTACCGCTTTTCGATTTCCTGGCCGCGCATCCAGGCCGACGGCAGCGGTGCGCCGAATCCGAAGGGAATCGATCACTACAAGCGCCTGGTCGGCGCGCTGCGCGAAGCCGGCATCCGCCCGCTCGTCACGCTGTACCACTGGGACATTCCGCAGGCGCTGGTCGACCGCGGCGGCTGGACCCGACGCGACACGGCCGCACGCTTCACCGACTATGCGCAGATCGTCGCGCGTGCGCTCGGGTCCGAGGTCGAGCATTGGGCGATCTTCAACGAGCCGAAAGCGTGCACGCACTACGGCTACCTGCCAGAGCACAGCGAACCTTGCGGTACCGACCCGTCGAAGTTCCTGCTGGCCTCGCACGTGATCAATCTTGCGCAGGGCGACACGTTCCGCGCGATGAAGGCGATCGACCCGGCGTTCCGCATCGGCGGCGCCTACGACGTGTCGCCGATGTTCGCGGCGACCGATTCCGATGCCGATCGGGCCGCGGCCGAGCGCTTCCATCGGTTTCAGAACCTGTGGTTCTTGAAGCCGCCGCTGACGGGACGGTATCCCGAAGGCGTTCTGCCGCCGGAACGCCTGCACGCGCTGCTCGGCTTCGAGGATGGCGACGAAAAGCGCATGCGCGCCGAACTCGACTGGATCGGCATCAACTACTACTCGCGCTTCTTCGTGAGCGACGTGCCGCAAGGCAACGGCGTTCCCGGCTTGAATGCACAGCCGCATTGGGGCGCGGCGGATGCGCGCGAACGCACCGACTTCGGCTGGGAGGTCTATCCGCAGGGCCTCTACGAGATCGCGCGGACGATCGCGCGCGAAACCGGCCATCGACCGATCGAGATCACCGAGAACGGCGCCGCGTACGGCATCGGGCCCGATGCGCAAGGGCGCGTGCGCGATGCCCAGCGCATCGATTTCCTGCGCGGCCATCTCGAGCAGGTCGCGCGCGCGATCGCGGACGGCCTGCCGATCCGGGGCTACCACTGCTGGAGCCTGCTCGACAACTTCGAGTGGACCTCCGGTTACTCGCAGCGCTTCGGCCTGGTCCACGTCGACTACGCGAACCGGCAGAAACGCACGATCAAGGACTCCGGGCAGTGGTACGCCAAGGTAGCCGCAGCGAACGCGCTGGTCTGAAACGAACGCGTCCGACGCAGGCCGAGGCGTGTTTCCCAGCCGAGAAACCGAGAACGAAAACCATCACCGGAAGATGCCATGAAGATCCCAAGCCTCCTCGGTCTCTGCCTGTTCGCGATCCTGTGCGAAGCGCGTGCGTTCGGTGCGACCACGCCCGACTTCCTGCTCGAAGCCACCGCAGAGGATTTCGATCGCTACTTCCCCGGCTACCTCGCCAACGGCTACTTCTCCACGTTGACCGCGCCGCGCGGCACCGAAGGCAACTTCGGCTACATGGTCGGCTTGATGGACTACGCCAAGGACGATTTCTCGCGTCCGGCCGCCGTGCCCGGCTGGACCGAGATCGACTATTCGACCGGCAACTCGCGAGCAGGCCATTTCTGGCTCAACCAGGTGCACGTCGACGAGGCGACGTTCCAGGACTATCGCCAGACGCTCGACATGCACGCGGCGACGCTGACGACGCGCTATCGCTATCTCGACCACGGCAAGGCCACCGACATCGAGGTCGTCACGTTCGCGAGCCAGGCCGATCCACATCTGGCCGCGACGCGATTGACGCTGGCGCCGGATTTCGACGGCGAGATCGAACTGTCGTTCGCGCTCAATCTATGGGCGCCGTACGCGCCGCGCCTGCCGCTCGGCACGCTGACCGGCGACGAGATGCAGGAGGCGGTCGCCGCGCACGGCCTGAAACTGGAGCCGCTGCCGCCGGCCGCGCCCGACCGTGCCGCGTTGTGGTATCGCGGAACGGTGAATGTCCTGTCCGCCGACGGCGACGCGCAGGACTTGTCCGTGCAGCTCGACGGCCGCGCCGAGCAGGGACTGGCGATGGCCGAGGCGGCCGCCGTCGCGCTGCCGTCCGGGATGCGCCCGATCGAGGCGAAGCTGCATCGCAACGCATACCGCCTCGCGCTCGACCTGCGCGTTGCGGTGGAGAAAGGCAAAACCTATACGTTTTCTAAATTCGTCGCCTTGTCGCGCGAAGGCTGGGGCGGCGACGCGCGGGCCGATCTCGCGCTCGCGCGCGCGGCGCGCACACGCGGCTTCGAGAGCCTGCTGGACGCCCACCGCGCCGAGTGGGCGAAGCTGTGGCGTTCGGATATCGCGATCGACGGCGACGAACGCGCGCAGCGTGCGGTGCATTCCGATCTGTACTACCTGCTCTCGACGTCGACGGCCGATACCGCGTGGCCGATGGGCGCCTGCGCGCTGACGCCGGGCTATGCCGGCCACACGTTCTGGGATTCCGATACCTGGATCTTCCCGGCACTGCTGTTGCTGCATCCGGATCGCGCCAAGTCGCTGGTGAACTTCCGTGCGCGCACGCTCGGTGCTGCGCAGGCGCGCGCGAGCGCACGCGGATTGCGCGGCGCCATGTATCCGTGGGAAGCGGACCCGGAGAACGGCAGCGAACAGACGCCGCACTTCGCCTCGATCCTCGGCGAGCGCGAAATCCACGTCACTGCGGACGTGGCGATCGCGCAGTACCAGTACTGGCTGGCGACGCGCGACCGCGACTGGCTGCGCCGGCGCGGCTGGCCGGTCATCCGCAGCGTCGCCGGCTTCTGGGTCAGCCGCGCGCGCTGGAACGAGGCCACGCGGCACTACGAAATCGATCACGTCACGTCGGTCGACGAAGACTACAACGACGTACCGAACGACACGTTCACGAACCTGTCCGCGGCCAAAGCCCTGCGCATCGCCGCCGAACTCGCGCCGACAGCCGGCGACCACGCCGACCCGCGCTGGCACGAGGTCGCGGAAGCGATGCAGGTGCCTTTCGATACGGCGGGCCAGCATCATCTCGAATTCGACGAGAGCGTTCCGCACGACATCGACACCTGGGGCGGCAGTTCGCTGCCGATGCTCGCGCTGCCCTCGCTCGATGTCGCCATGAGCGCGCCGGTGCGGCGCAACGACTACGAGCGCGCGCTCCGCCCGATCCTCGCTTCGCACCACGATCCGAACAGCATGGGCCTGGCGCCGCTGTCGATCAGTGCCGCGATGAACGGCGATCTCGACAATGCGGCGCGCTGGCTGGAACGCAACTTCACCGGCGACGTGCTGAAGCCGCCGTTCAACGTGCGCACGGAGACCGCGCGCAACAACACCGGCTACTTCATCACGGCGTCGGCCGGTTTCCTGCAGAACCTCGTCTACGGCTTCACCGGCCTGCGCCTGCAGGACAAGGGCCTGGTCGAGGCGTATCCGCCGATGCTGCCGCCCGCGTGGAAGTCGCTGACATTGAGGCGCATCGCGTTCCGCGGCACGCGCTACGACATTCGCGTGGAGCGCAACGCGCGTGGCGACGTCGTCGTGCGGCGCAGCGCGAGCCGGGATTGAGTCTTCGATGAAGCGCTCGCTCGCAGCGCTCGTGGCGGCGGCGATCCTCGTCGTCGCATGGATGCCGGCCGGCGTTGGTGCCGGAACGGTCCTCGCGCCGCAGTCCGACGGAGGAGGCGAGCTCATCCGCGTCGGCAACCGCGACGCGACGCTCGTGATCCGCGCCGAATCGTCGCGTCCGCGCTTGCTGCGCATCGCCGGTGGCGGCGCCGAATTCGAAAGTGCGACGCCCGTCGAGCTGATCGACCATGTCGAAGACGAGGGCGTCTCGCGAGCGTTGCAGTGGCATTTGGATACCGCGGCGAGCCGCATCGAAGCGGCGGCGGTCAGCCTCGTCTACGCATCGGAAGATCCACCACTGCGGCTGTACTGGGAGTGGCAGGCGCGCGCCGCGCATGGGCCGCTCGAACATGCGATCCGCATCGAAAATCGCGGCACGAAGGAATACTGGCTGCCGCTGCAGGACAGCTTCAAGACGCGCTGGAGGATTCCGGCGAATCAGGCCTTGCGGCAGTTGTGGATCGACAAGGGCGCGGGCAAGGCACCGTCGGTCGGTACGCACCTCGTCGATGTCGCCGACGGTTATCGCTGGCGCGGCACCTCGTCGCCGTTCGCGCATCCGTTCGAGGCGCAAGGCCAGCCGCGCGAGATCATTCCGTATCTGCTCGTGCACTCGCCGGAAGAGCGTGCCGCAAACGGCTGGTATCTCGGCGTTGAGTTCAGCGGCCGCATCGCGATGGAGCTGCAGCGCGGCGGCGACACGCTCGATGTGCGTGCGGGGCTCGATCCCGAGCCGGGGCCGTTTCGTACGCGTCTGTCCGCCGGCGCGAGCTTCGTCACGCCGACGATCTTCCTCGGCGCGCTCGAGGGCAGCATCGACGACGCCGGCAACACGATGCGGCGCTGGGTGCGCGAGGTGCTCAACGACGCGCGCGCCGTGAACGATCGCTCGTATCCGCTGCTGACCAACAACAGCTGGGGCAGCGCCATGGCGATCGATGCCGCACAGGCGCGGCGCATGATCGACGATTCGCGCGAACTCGGTTTCGAGATGTTCCACCTCGATGCCGGCTGGTTCCGCGGCGTCGGCGACTGGCATCCGGACCCGCGGAAGTTTCCGCAGGGCCTGGCTGCGGTTTCCGACTATGCGCATCGCAAGGGGCTGAAGTTCGGCCTGTGGACCGACTGGACGCAGGCGGGCGTCTCGACGCAGGCCGGCGCGCTCGCCGTCGGCGATCCTGCCGTGCGCCGCTGGCTGACGACCGAGCCGCCGCCGAACTGGAGCCCGGCGGCGTTCAAGGGCATCACGATCGATATCGGCGATCCGGCAGCAAAGGCTTGGGCCTCGAAGGAGGTCGATCGGATCGTGCGCGACTACGGCGTGGACATGCTCGAACACGACGGCTACATCGTCGCGCAAGGCTGCGAGCGCGGCGACCATCCGCACGCGACCTGCGATCCGCAGCGAGTACATCGCTACGCCGACGAGGAATTCTTCTGGCTCGACGGGCCGAACTCGACCGACGTGAGCTATCACGCCGCCCGCGCGTACTACGACATCCAATCCCAGCTCAAGCGCGATCACCCCGGCCTGCTGCTGGAGATCTGCAACGACGGCGGCCGCATGGTCGACTTCGGCAGCGCCGCGCACGGCGATTACTTCTCGATCGTCGATTCCTACGATCCGGTCTCGAACCGCCAGGCGTTCTACGACGCGAGCCACGTGCTGCCGTCCGCGATGCTCGAAACCTATGTGAAGGAGTGGCCGGCGTCGAACCTGGACCAATTCCGCTACATGCTGCGCAGCGGGATGATGGGTTGGTTCACGCTGATGCTCGACACCACGCATTGGAGCGCCGGGCAACGTGCGGCCGCGCGCGCGGAATTGCAGTTCTACAAATCGACGTTGCGCCCGCTGATCCGCGAAGCCGAGCTCTACCACATCGCGCCGCGCGCCGACGGCCGCGGCTGGGACGGCATCGAATACTTCGATGCGCACCGCGGCACGGGCGCCATCTATGCGTTCCGCGGCACCGATGCGAGTGCCGTGGCCCACACGTTCATTCCGAAAGGCTTGCGTGCCGCGGCGGACTATCGCGTGCGATTTCGCGATCGCAGCTCGGCAGATTTCACGCGAGGCGGCGACGAGCTGATGCGCGACGGAATTCGCGTGACGTTGGCGCGGACGCTTTCGTCCGAATTGATCGTGCTGCAGGAGGCGCGATGAAACACGTACTGCGGACGATCGCTTGTCTCGCGCTGCTGCCGCTCGGCGCCTGCGGGAGCCACGCAGGCCTCTTTGCCGCGCGGGACGGCAGCGGGCGAGTGTCGCCTTTGGTGACACAGCCGGACATCGTGGTCGCGGCCGCGGAGACGTATCGCAACCCGGACGCGCAGCTGCAGGCGATGGTGCGCGGCGCGCTGCTCAATACCGGCACGCAAATCGTCGCGGCCGACGACGGCACGGCCTACGTGCGCACGGGCGACATCCCGGCCGAGTGGTTGCGCGATTCGACCGTGCAGGTCGAAGCAACCTATCTCGGCTATGCCGGCGATGCCCAGGTGCGCAGGCTGTTCAAGGCCGTGATCCAGCGTCAGGCCAAATCGCTGATCGTCGATTCGTATGCGAACGCGTTCCGGCAGGACTACAGCGTGTGGGAGCGCAAGTTCGAACTCGATTCGCTGTGCTATCCGATCCTGCTCGCCTGGAAGTACTTCAAGGCGACGGCGGATACGGACGTGTTCACGCCCGAGGTGCACGCTGCGTTCCTGCGCGCGCTCGACACGATGGAGATCGAACAGGACCATGCGGGCCGCAGCCGCTATGCGTTCAAGTCCGATACCGAGGAAGCCGGCGTGAATCCGGTCGGCGCGACCGGCATGATCTGGAGCGGCTTTCGGCCGTCCGACGATCCGTGCGTCTACAATTTTCTGATCCCGGCCGAGATGATGGCGGTGCAGGCACTCGGCGCGCTCGAAGAGATCGCCGAGATCTATCGCGACGAATCGATGCAGCGACGAGCGCATGCGCTAAGGCTCGCCGTCGACGCGGGCATCCGGCGCTTCGGCATCGTGGCGGGGGCCGACGGCGAGCCGATCTATGCGTACGAAGTGGATGGCCTGGGCCATGCCGAGCGAATGGACGATGCGAATCTTCCGAACCTGCTCGGTGCACCGTATTTCGGCTACGTGAGCCTGAGCGATCCGATCTATCGCAACACGCGGCGTTTCGTGCTCTCGACGGCGAATCCCCATTACTACACGGGAACGCTGGCGTCGGGCCTCGGCAGCCCGCACACGCCGACCGGCATGGTGTGGCCGCTGGGTCTGCTGGCGCAGGGCTTCACGACGGACGACGCGGCCGAGCGCCGGCGCGTGCTGACGATGCTGCTCGCCAGCGATCCCGGCGATCATCGCCTGCACGAATCGTTCGACCCTTCGAATCCGAAGCGGTTCACGCGCGAGGATTTCGGCTGGCCCAATGCGTTCTTCGCCGAGTACATGGCCTTGCTCGCCGGCGCGCCGAACCATCCGAAGCCGGCACCGCCGGACTCGCACGCGCCGCGATGAAGCGGCGCTTCTAGAGAACCGCTTCTTCGGCGAGCAGGCCGCGTTGCGTCAGCCACTCGCGCGCATCTTCGGCATCGTGCTCGAACCAGGCGCAGGCGGAGCCGAGGCGGAACGTGTAGCCCCATTCGTCCATGTCGCGCATGACGCGCGTGCGGCCGACGCCGGGCAGGTCGTCGCCGAACAGGATCTGCAGATAGCAGGTCGCGTCTTCCTCGGCCTGCGAGTCGGACGCATCGGTATGGATCGCCGCGCGCCGCTCGGGCGGCGCGACGATCAGGTGACAGGCTTCGTGCAGCAGCGAATGCACCGGCGTGTCGGCGCGCACATAGACCGTGTTCGCGATCACGCCGGCTTCCGGCTCGCCCCAGTAGCTGCCGGGGATGGGGGCTTCCTTAGCTACGAGCGAAAGAACGAGACCATGTCGTTCGAGCAATCGCCTGGCACTTTCGATTTCGATGTCGGAAATGGTCAGCAAGCCGGCGATTCCCTTCGAGTCCTCAAAGAGCGCTACGACCGCGAGCCCAATGCACGCCTACGTAGAAAAAACCTACGCTCAGAAGCAATTCCGTCGCCAGGGGCGCTCTGCTCTGCGTTCCCAGCGTCGCGATCGTGTATGCGATCCAAACCAGAGTCGCGCCACCCAAGAATAGAAGGGCGTAGCCGGCGACGCGTCGGGTCACTGCGGCGGCCTCAGCTCTCGCCGGCGGCAGCCGCCGCGGCGCCGGGCGTCTGCTTCTCCGGCAACGCGACGGAAAGCTCGAGCACTTCGCTGTCGCCGTCGCGTTCGACGTGGATGTCGATCGCGTCGGGATCGACGTTGACGTACTTGCGGATCACCTCGAGGATTTCGCGGCGCAGCAGCGGCAGGTAGTCCGGGCGACCGCTGGCGGCGCGTTCCTGGGCGACGATGATGCGCAGGCGTTCGGTCGCGACCGAGGCGGTGTTCTTCGGGCGCGAACGCAGGAAATCGAACAGTCCCATGGTCAGCTCCCGAAGATGCGCGCGAGGAAACCCTTCTTCTGCGCGTCGATGAAGCGCATCGGGCGTTGCTCGCCGGTCAGTCGTGCGACGGCGTCGGCGTAGGCCTGGCCGGCGTCGGAGCTTTCGTCGAGGATCACCGGCACGCCGGCGTTCGATGCGGTCAGCACGCCGGGCGATTCGGGGATCACGCCGAGCACTTCGATGCCGAGGATGTCCTTGACGTCGGTGATGCCCATCATGTCGCCGCCGGCGACGCGGTCGGGGTTGTAGCGCGTCAGCAGCAGGTGCTGCTCGACGCCGCCGTTGCCGAGCTCGGCGCGGCGCGTCTTGCTCGACAGGAGGCCGAGGATGCGGTCCGAGTCGCGCACGCTGGAGACTTCCGGATTGACCACGACGATCGCGCGGTCGGCGAAGTACATCGCCAGGCTCGCGCCCTTCTCGATGCCGGCCGGCGAATCGCAGATCACGTAGTCGAAGCCGTCCTCGGTCAGTTCGTTGAGGACGCGCTCGACGCCTTCCTTGCTCAGTGCGTCCTTGTCGCGCGTCTGCGAGGCGGCCAGCACGTGCAGCGTTTCGATGCGCTTGTCCTTGATCAGGGCCTGCTTCAGCGTGCACTCGCCCTGGATCACGTTGACGAAGTCGTAGACCACGCGGCGTTCGCAACCCATGATCAGGTCGAGATTGCGCAGGCCGACGTCGAAGTCGATGACTGCGACCTTCTTGCCGAGTTTGGCGAGGCCGACCGCGATCGAGGCGCTCGTCGTGGTCTTGCCGACGCCGCCCTTGCCGGACGTGACGACGATGATTTCAGTCAATGGAGTCTCCTGGGAATAGGGAGTCGGGAATCGGGAATGGGAACGAACGAGGCACGCGGGCGCTTCGTCTTGCGATTCCCCATTCTCGATCCCCGATTCACAGCTTCTTCAACAACAAGCGGTCGCCGTCGAGCCAGGCTTGCACCGGCTGGCCGCGCAGCTCCGACGGAATGTCCTCGAATACGCGGTACTGGCCCGCGATCGAGACGAGTTCGGCATGGAATTCCTGGCAGTAGATGCGCGCCGAGACGTCGCCCTGCGCACCGGCGAGCGCGCGCCCGCGCAGCGCGCCGTAGACGTGGATCGAGCCGTCGGCGATGACCTCGGCGCCGTTGCCGACCAGCGCGGTGAGGATCAGGTCGCGCCCGCGCGCATAGACCTGCTGGCCCGAGCGCACCGGCTTGTCGTGCAGTTGACCGCTCGTCGCCGGCGCGGTGGCGCTCGGCGGCGGTGGGGTCGCGCGTTCGACGCGCGCAGGCTCGCGCGACGGCGGCCGCGGCGTTTCGCGCGGCGCGGGCGTGGGTTCCGCTTCCGCACCGGCGCGCTCGTAGGCGGCGCGGAATTTCGCGAACACCGGGATGCCGAGTGCTTGCGCCAGCGCATCGTTCTCGCTGGTGCCGTAGGACAGGCCCACCGGCAGCATGCCCGAGGCGCGGATGCGCTCGAGCAGGTCGCGCACGGTGTCGATGTCCGGCAGCGCCGGCAGGTGGCTCAGGTCGAGCACCACGGGCGTGCGCAGGAACAGCTTCGTCGCGCTTTCGACTTTTTCGCGAAGCTCGGCTTCGAGCGTCGCCGCGTCGAGCCGCTTCAGCTTGAGATTGGCGATACCGACCTGGCCGAACTTGATTTCGGCGACGGGTTCGAGGGTTCCGATCGGAGCAGCCGTCATCGTGCGCTGCGCTCAGGCGCCGCCGGCGGCGCGTGCCGGCGGAAGCGTCGTGACGCGTTCGCGTTCGGCCAGCCACGGCAGGCTCGGCAGGCCGCCGGCCTCCAGGTAGGTCTGCTGCACGTAGGAATAGCTGCACAGCTGCTTGGCGAGCAGGGAGACGCGGCGGCCGTTGCTCGGCATCGTCTGCTGGCCGACTTCCTGGAAGCCGTAGGTGCCGTGGAACAGCACGGAGACGTCGTCGCGCGGTTCGAGGAAGACCTCGCAGGCGAGCAGCGGCACGCGTGTCTCGGCGTAGCTGGTGACGTCGGCATAGAACACGCGGCCGAGGCCGAGGCCGCGATACGGCTTGGCGATGATGATGCGGTCGATGTAGACGAAGGCCGGATAGCGCTCGCGAAACCAGCGGAAATTCGGGCTGTCGTAGTCGGCGTCCTCGCGCATCGCCGGCAGGAATCCGGCGATGTGGCCGTCGACTTCGGCAAGACGGAAATAGCTGGCCTGCTGGTAGAGCGGGCGCAGGCCGGCGGCGTCGAGCGGCAGGATCGTTGCGCCGGCGGCATTGTTTAGGGCGAGCACCGAATCCAGATCGTGCGGCAGCACGTCGCGGATGCTTAAGGCCATGTCTTGCTCCGTCGGGGGACCGTGCCGGGTCGAGGCTGCGCGTTCGCCGCTGCGGCGATCGCATCGGCGCGATTATCGCACGTGACCGCGGCGCGGTCATGGCGCGTCGCGGGCGAGAAAGTTAGTGAACCGTTAGGCCGGTGGCGTTGGGCTTGCGTGGCAGGGTTGTTCATGGCCTCGGCTCGCGGGGAGTTGAGCGCAGATCGCCAGCTGCGAGGATTGATCGGGCAGGAGAGAGTCGACTTGCGTGGCAGGGTTCGCCCCCTTCCGCCTGCCGGCACCTTCCCCCGCTGCGCGGGGGCAGGATTCGTGCTGCAGTTCCGAGCTTTTCCTGCCTGCGCGCGACCGGTACGGATTCGATGCACTCTTGGCTGCTCCTTCCCCCGCGCAGCGGGGGAAGGTGCCCGAAGGGCGGAAGGGGGCGGCACCGCGAACTCGGCAACGCATGATGTTCACTTTCTGCTTCGCTTCCCCGAGCCGTTGCTCGCGTGACTTTCGGACAGGTTACGCCGGCCCCGCGCGCGCCTATGATGGCCGCATGTCGTGGCCGCAGTTCAACCACATCCAGCTGCTTCGCTACGCCGGCCTGTTCCAATACGCCAGCGTGGGCACCCCGTTCCTGCGCTACGAGACGGTGGTCGAGGACCTGGCGCAGAAGCAGCTGCCGAACGCCTACGTGCACCTGTGGCTGGGCTGCTACATCGTGTTCGGCATCGTCTACTGGTACTTGACCAGCGACCTCGGCGAGCGCCGCCGCACGCCGCTGCGGCGCGGCGTGCAGATCGCGCTGCTGTTCGTGCTGAACGGCATGGCGGTGGCGATCGGCTGGTTCAGCCAGAGCGGCATCTCGGCGCTGCTGCTGGCCGTCGTCGCGGTCGTGCTGCCGTGGCTGCTGCCCCTGCGCGTAGGCATCGCCTGGATGGTCCTGCAGAATTTCTCGCTGGTGCCGGTGTTCGCCAGCATCCGCGAGCCGGTATTCAGCCTCAGCGACGCGTTCCTGCAGTCGAGCCTGTATCTCGGCTTCATCGTGCTCGCCTTCGTCACCGCGCTGGTGACCAAGCAGCAGGTCGAGGCGCGCGAGGAGCAGCGCCGCCTGAACTCCGAATTGCGTGCCACGCGCACCTTGCTGGCCGAGTCGAGCCGGCTCGGCGAGCGCATGCGCATCTCGCGCGAGCTGCACGACCTGGTCGGGCACCACCTGACCGCGCTCAGCCTCAATCTGGAGGTGGCCAGCCATCTCGTGCAGGGCCAGGCGCAGGAGCACGTGCGCCAGGCGCAGTCGGTCGCCAAGCTGCTGCTCAGCGACGTGCGCGAGGTCGTCAGCCAGCTGCGCGAGGGCGACAGCATCGACTTGACCCAGGCGCTGCAGAACCTGACCGAGGGCGTGCCGGGCCTGGCGATCCACCTGGAGCTGCCGCCGCGCTTCAGCGTCGACGACCCGAAGCGCGCGCAGGTGCTGCTGCGCTGCACGCAGGAGATCATCACCAATTCCGTGCGCCATGCCGGCGCGCGCAACCTGTGGCTGCGCTTCGAGCGCAGCGAGGACCGCCAGATGGTGATCCACGCGCGCGACGACGGCCAGGGTGCGACCCAGTTCAAGCAGGGCAACGGCCTGTCCGGCATGCGCGAACGCCTCGCGCAATTCGGCGGGCGGCTCGATATCGTCACCGGAAAGGGGCAGGGCTTCACGCTGGATGCCTCGTTGCCTTTGGAGAACATCGCATGAGCAAGGATGGAATGATCGAAGTCTGCCTGGTCGACGACCAGACCCTCGTCCGGCAGGGCATCCGCTCCCTGCTGGAGCTGTCCGATTCGATCCGCGTCGTGGCCGAGGCGGGCGACGGCATGCAGGCGGTCGAGACGATCCCGCGCGTGAAACCCGACGTCGTGCTGCTCGACATGCGCATGCCCGGCATGTCCGGCCTCGACGTGCTGAACGCCCTGGCGAACGCCAACCAGCTGCCGCCGACGATCATCCTGACCACGTTCGACGACGACCAGCTCGTGCTGGCCGGGCTCAAGGCCGGCGCCCGCGGCTACCTGCTCAAGGACGTGTCGCTCGACCAGCTCGTCGACGCGGTCAAGACCGTGGCCGGCGGCGGTTCCCTGGTCGCGCCGGTGGTGACGCAGCGGCTGCTGTCCGGCCTCGAACGCATGCACAACGAGTTCGTCAGCCTGGACCGGCCGGACCCGCTGACCGATCGCGAGACCGAGATCCTGCGCCTGATGGCGGGCGGCTACAGCAACAAGGAAATCGCCAACTCGCTCGGCGTGGCCGAGGGGACGGTCAAGAACCACGTCTCCAACATCCTTTCCAAGCTCGGGGTACGCGACCGCACGCGCGCCGTGCTCAAGGCATTCGAGCTCGGCATCGTCTGACGCGTCGTGCCGCGGCCCGGCGACCGGCCCCGGCGGGACGTAGCGCGCCCGCCCCGGAGTCCAGTAACATCGGCGACTTGCCCCGCGCACGCGGGGTCGCGCATGTGCGCGGAAAGGGGACTGGCAAGGGCGATGTCCATGCCCCGACCGGTTGTTCCGCCCGCCTGCGTCGGTAACGGCTGACGCCCTGGAGATGCTTCGGATGATTCGTATCCTCGAAATTCTGGTTTCGCTTCTGATCGTGCTCGTGCTGGGTGTGGTCATCGGCGTGTTGCTGCCGAGCCATGGCCACGTCGAGCGCTCGGTCGTCGTTTCCAGTCCCCTGCGCCAGACCTATGACACCTTCAACACGTTCCGCCGCTTCCCGCAGTGGGGCGCCGTGCGCGGACTCGATCCGCAGGTGCAGATCAAGCTCGACGGCGCCGAATCCGGACCGGGCGCCAAGGTGGCGTGGACCAGCGCGCTGCCGCGCGTCGGCGACGGCAGCTACACGATCACCAAGAGCGATCAGGACAGCAAGATCGAAATGGCGGTCGAGAACAACTGGACCGGCGACAACAAGAAGTTCGAGATCAATTTCGAGCCGGCGCAGAACGGCCGTACCGTCAAGATCAACTGGTCGTTCGATGCCGACTACGGCTGGAACCTGATCTCGCGCTACGCGGGCCTGTACATCTACGGCGATCCGGCGCAGACGATCCAGTCCGACCTCAACAACATCGCGGCCATGATGGCCGGCTTCCCGAACACCGATTACAAGGACCAGAAGATCGACATCGCCGACGTGACCGCGAAGCCGGTTTTCCTGGTCGCGACGAAGGCCAAGCGCTCGCTCGACGAAGTCGCCGACGCGACCAGCACGGCGCTGACCGAGATCGACGCGGCGTTGAAGAAGGCCGGACTCACGCAGGCCGGTCCGCGCATGACGATCACGACGAACTGGGGCGAAGAAGACTACGCCTTCAGCATCGCGGTGCCGGTGAGCGCGGCGACGTTCACGTTCGACAAGCACGACTACACGATCGAGACGCCGGTGCCGCCGCCGAGCGATACCGACAGCGGCGAAGACGATGGCCAGCCGAAGACGTACAACACCGGCGACAAGGATCACGCCGGCATGCTCGTCGTCAGCGGCAACGTGCGCGCGGCCCTGTGGTACCAGGGCAAGGCGCTGGTGACCGAATACACCGGCAGCCCGGCAGCCCTGCCGCTGCTGCGCCTGAATCAGAAGGCGTACGCGGAGACGCACGGCTATCGCTATGCCGAAGCCGGTCTCGGCCGCTTCTGGGACGAGCTGACCTCGGCACCGGATGCACCGGAAGACCAGGAAACCTTCAAGGTCTACCTGCCGATCCAGCAGTAAGCCTCAACGGCTTCGACGAAAAAAGCCGCGCATTGCGCGGCTTTTTTTTGTGCGCAAAGCGCCCCCTTCCGGCCTTCGGCCACCTTCCCCCGCAGGCGGGGGAAGGAACAGCGTCCGCGCGCTCCAACGTCGGCGTTGCCTATCGAATTCTTCCGCTGCGCAGCGGGGGAAGGAACAAGCGGGCACCATCTAGCGTCGACGCCTGCTATCGAATCCTTCCCCTGCGCAGCGGGGGAAGGTGCCGGCAGGCGGAAGGGGGCGCTCTTCGAACGCAACCCAGCCCCTTCGGCCGCCTTCCCTCGCAGGCGGCAGCAAACGAGCGGATCGTTTCAATTCAGGCGCGCGCAATACCGGCGCGTGTCCCTCCGATCAGGACGAATAGCGCACGCCGACGACGACGAAGCTCGTTTTTCCGCCGGGAAGTTCCGCTTCGAACTCGTCGTCCTCGCGTCGCTTCAACGCGGCGCGCGCGAGCGGCGAATCGATGCTGATCCAGCCGCGTGCGGCGTCGGTCTCGTCGGGACCGACGATGCGGTATTCATGCTCGCTGCCGGCCTCGTCCTCGACGCGGAACCAGGCGCCGAAGAAGATCGCCGTCGGATCGGTCGGAACGGTGTCGATCACGCGCAGCCGCTCCAGCCGCTTGCTGAGATAGCGCACGCGGCGATCGATCTCGCCGAGCTGCTTCTTGCGGTAGGTGTATTCGGCGTTCTCGGAACGATCGCCTTCGGCCGCCGCGGCGGCGAGCGCGCGCACGACTTCGGGGCGGCGCACGCGCCACAGTTCGTCGAGCTCCTGCTTCAAGTGCCGATGACCGTCCGCGGTGATCACGGCGGTCGACGCGGCGGCGGGCGGACGCCAGCGGCTCATGCGCTGCCTGCCGCGCGGCGCGAGGGCAGCACGCTGCCGCCCCTCGACGAGGGGCGTCCATTCGATTTGCGAAAAGCGGGCATCGAAGCGCAAGATGCTGCGCAGAACGATGCGAGCCGGACGTCCGGCCGGCTCGCTGTTGACGAATGCGCCTCGGGGGCCGTTCGACCTGGATGTCGCGAGCACGGCCCGATCGGGAAAGTCCGCCGTTCCGTCAAAAGGGGAGTGTCATGCGATGCACGTATCGTTCGTTCCCGCTCGTTTTCGTTTGCGCCGCAGCATTGGCTGCATCCGCCACCTACGCAGCCGATCAGGCGACGCCGACCGCCAAGGCCGGCACGACCGCGCACGCGCCGGCGAAGGCCTCGGCCGCCGGCACTGAAACGGGCCTCGCTGCGGTCTACAGCGACCGCTTGAACGGTCGCAAGACGGCGAGCGGGAAACGCTACCACCGCAACGCCTTGACGGCCGCGCACAAGACGTTGCCGTTCGGCACGCGCGTGAAGGTCACGAACGCGAAGAACGGCAAATCCGTCGAACTCCTCATCAACGATCGTGGACCGCGGCAGACCGGCCGCGTGCTGGATATTTCTCCCGCCGCGGCCAAGGCGCTGGGCTTCAGCCGTCATGGCATGGCCGAGGTCAGCGTCGAGGTGATCGGGGCACCTCCGCACGCGTGACGCGCACGCGCGTGCGCCTGCGATGTCGACGATCGGAGCGTTGCGGGATCGGTGGTGGCGGCTCACGCGAGGGCGTTTCAGGATTGCGTTGGACGCGTCACGCTATTGCGCAGGCGGTCATGCGTCAATGCCGCAGGGGCAAGCGCGACCGGCTAGGGTCTGCCGCATAGGCTCGACCCTATAGAATCGGCCGTCGCCAGCGCGCGAGGGGGAGCCGCGACGTGTTGATTCTGCCGTTGCACCGCAAGCCCACCTGGGCGAATTTTCCGTGGGCCACATTCGCGCTGATCCTGGCGAACGTATTCGTGTTCTGCTTCCCGCAGTCCGGCGACGATCGCGTACGCGAGCGCGCGCTCGACTACTACGCCAGCGCCGGTCTTGCGCAGCAGGAGTTTCCGGCCTATCGCGAATGGCTCTCGACGCAGCCCGATGCACAGCAGCGCAGCGAGATGTTCGAGGCGGCCGTGCATGCGGGCGCGGCGCACGTAGGCGCGATGATGCTGCAATCGGACCGTGCGTTCGTTGCCGACCTGGATGCCGGTCGCGTCATCGCGCCGCAAGCGCCGGGCTACGCGTTGTGGCGCGAACATCGCGACGAGTTCGAGCGTCAATGGGACGCCGCGTTCACCGAACGATGGATGCTGCATTTCTCCGAGTTCGATCCGCGCCGCATGCTCGGCGCGATGTTCCTGCATGGCGGGTTCGGGCACCTGCTCGGCAACATGCTGTTCCTCGCCTTGCTCGGCCTGCTCGTCGAAGGCGCACTCGGGCCGTGGCTGTTCCTCGCCGTGTACCTGCTCGGGGGCTTGGGCAGCGCGATGCTCAGCTTGGCCTGGCGCTGGGGCGAAAGCGGCAGCGCGCTCGGCGCCTCCGGTGCGATCGCTTCGCTGATGGGCGCGTATTGCGTGCTGTGGGGCCTGCGCAAGGTGCGCTTCTTCTGGTGGTTCCTGGTCGCCTTCGACTACGTCAAGGCGCCCGCGCTCGTGCTGCTGCCGTTCTGGCTCGGCTGGGAACTGGTGAACCTCGCCTGGAACAAGGGCGCGCACGTCGGCTTCGACGCGCACGCCGGCGGCATCGTGACCGGCGCGCTGCTCGCACTCGGCGTACGCGCGCTCGGCTGGGAGCGGCGCGAATTCCTCGACGAAGACACCCTCGCCGATGCGGCGGCCGACGATCGCGCCGGCTTGGCCAAAGCGCAGCAGCACCTCGGCCGCCTGGAAATACCGGCGGCGCGCGCGTTGCTGGAACCGATCGCGCAGCGGCGGCCCGAGGACTTCGACGTGCGCGTCGCGTTGTACCGCTGCGCGCGTTACGAGCCGCGCATGCCGCAGCTCGACGCCGCCGCCCGCCAGGTGCTGACCTACGCGGCGAACGCGCAGCAGGCGCGCGAGCAGAAGACGATCTTCGACGATTACCGCAAGGCCGGCGGAGGACGTCTGCCGCTGTCGGCCGCCGAGCTGGTCGATCTTGCCAAGCGCTGGCCGGCGATCGGCTTCGGTGCCGACGCCGCCAAGCTGGTCGGCATGATCATCGCACGCGCTCCGACGACGACAGGCCTTGCCGCCGCGGCGCTCGCACTCGCCCGCGAGCTGCGCCTGCGCGCGCCAGCCGAAGCCAAGCAGGTGCTCGGTGCGATCGAGCGCGCGTGGCCGGCCTCGCCGGAGGCCGACAAGGCACGCCTGCTGCTCGCCGAAGTCGCCTAGCCGAAGACGACTGGTCGCGACATCCGCGAAGCGTGATCACGTCGCGGGCGTCGGTTTCACTGGCGCCGCAAGCTTGTCGAGAAACGACCGATAGTCCTTGATGTCCGGCGCGAGCGGATGCTCCGGATAGGCGCGCGCGAGCTGGTCGAGCAGGGCGCGCGCCTCGGCTTCCTTGCCCTTGCGCTCGGCCAGCAGCTTCGCTGCGAGCAGGTAGTTTTCGGGGATGTCGCGATGCTTCGGATGGCGTTTGTGAAAGCCGGAAACGAGCTGCAGCGCGAGATCGGTCGAGCTCGCATCGGCGGCCTTCGCGGCTAGGCGCGTGACCTGGTCGGGCTGCGCCGGCTGGAACGCCGCGTCGAGCGCGAGGCATTCGCGCACCACCTCGACGGCTTTTCGATCCTTGTCCTGCGCGAGCAGCACGCTGATCCATTCGCGGCCGTGGCGCAGCTGTTCGTCGCGCCGGCCGGTCAGGGCGAGCAGCTTGCGGTACTGCGTGTGCATCGCGTCCGACCCGCCACGCGCGCGGATCTGCGCGCCGAGATGGTCGGTGGCTTCCTCCGGGTGACCATCGCGCACCAGTTCGGCGGCTTCGTCGAGCAGTGTCTGATCCGGGTCCGCCGCGGCGGTGCGCGGCGCAGCGAGCGGCGGCATCGGCGTGTAGCCGACATCGTCGTGGTACTGGTAGATCAGATAGCCCATCAGGTGAAACGTCGCCACGATTGCGTAGTCGGCGATGAAGGCCGTGACGAACGTCGCCAGGAAGCCGGGCAGCACCGCGGCGACCAGCGATTGCGCGTACGCCTGGCTGACGAAGATGACCAGGCAGAGCAGGACGACGGCGAGATAAGGCCAGCCGAAGCGCGTGGAGACCGCGAACCATTTGCCGGGATTGAGCGCGCCGAGCAGGCTTTCCTCCATCGCCAGCGACATCGTCGCGGCCGGATAGGCGAAACCGAGCACGAGCAGCGCGACGATGCCGGCGATCGGACCGAGCAGCCACAGCAGCACGACGCCGAGCACGACGAAGACGATCTGCAGCATGATCTGTTGGCGGCCAAGATCGTCGCCCACGTCGAATCCGATTTCGGGCGGTTCGAGCCGGCCGTTGGCGGAGGCGCGAAGGCACTCGAAAGCGTATTTGTACAGCGCGACGAGGACGATGAGGCGGATGAAAAAACCGAACGGCAGGTAGCCCGCCACCAACTGCGATACCGCCAGCGCGACGATCGTCGTCAGTGCGGCGGCATGCGCCGGATACAGGCAGATCTCGCGCAGCCGTTCCCAGAACGGCACGATCGCTTCGTCATTGGTCATCGTTGCGGCCCCCCGGCCCGCGGATACAGGTCAGCGTTTCAAGGAGCCCAGAACCCCGCGCAGCAGCGCGCGGCCCAACTGGCTGCCGGCGTTGCGCACGACCGACTTCGCCATCGTCTCGACCATGCCCTGGCGGCGCTTGGTGCCGAACAGCATATCCTTCGCCGTGCCCATCCAGCCGCCGTCGGTGTCGGCTTCGCCTTTTGCCGAGGGCTTGGCTTCGTCGTCGGCCGGAGCGGCTTGCGTGCGCGCGGCGAGTTTCTCGAACGCCGATTCTCGATCGACGGAGGTGTCGTACTTGGGTCCGATCGGCGAGCGCGCACGCACGGCGGCGCGTTCGGCATCGGTGACCGTGCCGATACGGCAGCCCGGCGATGCGATCAGCGCGCGCTCGACCGGCAGCGGCACGCCGCCTTCCTGCAGCGTCGACACCAGCGCCTCGCCGACGCCGAGCTGGGTGATCACGTCGACCACCTTGACCTTCGGATTCGGCGCGAACGTTTCCGCCGCCGCCTTGACCGCCTTCTGGTCGCGCGGCGTGAACGCGCGCAGCGCATGCTGGATGCGATTGCCCATCTGGCCGAGGATCACGTCCGGCAGGTCGTCCGGATTCTGCGAGCAGAAGTACACGCCGACGCCCTTCGAGCGGATCAGGCGAACGACCTGCTCGACACGCTGGCGCAGCGCCGGCGGCGCGTCGTCGAACAGCAGGTGCGCTTCGTCGAAGAAGAACACCAGCTTGGGCTGTTCGAGATCGCCGACCTCGGGCAGGGTCTCGAACAGTTCCGACAGCATCCACAAGAGGAAGGTCGTGTAGAGCTTGGGCTTGAGGATCAGCTGGTCGGCCGCGAGGATGTTGACGATGCCGTGACCGGAAAGATCCTGGCGCATGAAATCGTTGAGATCGAGCGCGGGCTCGCCGAAGAACTGGTCGGCGCCGGCCTGCTCCAGCGACAGCAGCGCGCGCTGGATCGCCGCGATCGACGTCGGCGAGATCAGGCCGTAATGCTGCGACAGCTCCTTGGCGTTCTCGCTGGCGTAGACGAGCAGCGCGCGCAGGTCCTTGAGGTCGAGCAGGAGCAGGCCTTCGTCGTCGGCGGCCTTGAACACGACTTCGAGGACGCCGGATTGCGTGTCGTTGAGTTCGAGCAGGCGGCCGAGCAGGTTGGGGCCCATCTCCGACACCGTCGTGCGTACCGGATGGCCGGCCTTGCCGTAGATGTCCCAGTACACGACGGGGTTGGCGGTCGCGCTCCAGGCGAGCCCGAGCTTGTCGATGCGCGCCTTCAGCTTGTCGTTCATCACGCCGGCCTGGGAGAGGCCCGCGAGGTCGCCCTTGACGTCGGCGAGGAACACCGGCACGCCGAGTTTGGAAAACCCCTCGGCCAGCAGCATCAGCGAGACCGATTTGCCGGTGCCGGTCGCGCCGGCCACCATGCCGTGGCGATTGGCGTACTTGGGCAGCAGCCAGACGTCCGTTTCACCCTTGCCGATCAGAATATTGCTCACGCGGTCTTTCCCCAGAGTCGAAACGAGCACGATGGTATCGGGCACGATTGTAGCGAGGTTGTCGGCACGAACGGTTGCCGCACCGCGCGCGCGCAGGTAACGTGCCCGCGCCTTTCCGCGAGTCTTTCGATCCGATGCATGCTCTTTCCCGTCTTGCCGTCACCGCGCTGGCCGCTTCGATCGCCGCCTGCGCCGGTACTCCTTCGCACAAGCCGGCAGCGGCCGCTCCCAAGATCGACGATGCGGCGGCCAACGCGCTGTACGAACGCCTCGACCAGGACGGCAAGCGCTATGCGGCCGGGCTCGACCTCGCGCGCGCCGGCAATACCGCGCAGGCGCAGAACGAGATCAAGGCGGCGCTGGACGACCTGCGTTCGGCGGCGACCAGCTGCGCGACCGTGCCGGCCTGCGACCAGCAGCGCTTCGTCGCCGGTTTCGACGCCTTGCTGAGGCAGGGCATCGGCAGCCGGTCCGACCAGGCCGTCGAGGGCGACACCGGCGGCGCGACGCCGGAAGCGAACGTCGAGGCCGGCGAGAGCTCGCCGGTCGTCGCATCGCTGCCGCAGATCGGCCGTTCGATCACGCTGCTGAAGGGCCGCGAACTCGGCGACATCATCGCGCTCAACGGCCCGGTCAAGGCCGCGCTGGAGGAATGGCTGACGCAGTACCGTCCGAACCTGATGGACGCGTACGAGAACTACGAGTACATGCGCTACCTGATGTGGCCGGAGTACGAGAAGGCCGGTCTGCCCGAAGCGCTGCTGTTCGGCATGCTGGCGAAGGAATCGGGCGGCAAGGTGCATGCGGTATCGCGCTCGGGCGCGTCCGGCCCGCTGCAATTCATGTACGCGACGGGCCTGCGCTTCGGCCTCGGTACCGTCGACGGCTTCGACCAGCGTTTCGATCCCAAGCTCGCGGCGCGTGCGAACGCGGCGTACCTCAACGAGCAGCTGGCGATCTTCAACAACAACGTGGAGCTGGTGATCGGCGCCTACAACGGCGGCGAAGGCGCGATGCAGCGCCGCGCCGGCAAGGGCGGCGCGGTCAGTTTCTGGGATCCGCAGGTCTACTACGGCGTTTCGCAGGAAACGCGCGAGTACGTGCCGATGGTGCTCGCCGCCGCCTGGCTGTTCATGCATCCGGAGCGCTACAACCTCGAATTCCCGAAGATCCCCGGGCACCCCGGCAGCATCACGCTGAAGCGACCGGCGTCGATCGCCGAGCTGACCGTGTGCCTCGGCCAGGACGGCAACATGCACGACGGCTGGTTTCGCACGCTGCGTAATTTGAATCCCCAGCTCGATCCGCAGCGGCCCGAACCGGCCGGCGCGAAGCTGTCGGTGCCGCTGCAGCTGGAAAAGGTCTATGCGCGTGATTGCGCGGACGGACGCTGGCCGACCCTGGCCGCGGACCTGCACTCGGCGGTCGTGCCGACGCCGCCGCCGGTCGCTCTGGCGCAGGGCCAGCAGGTCGCGCGCCCGAAAACGAAGACGGTGACCGTGCGCAAGGGCGATTCGCTGGCGTCGATCGCCCGCCACAGCGGCGGCTGCAGCGTGCAGGACATCGCTGCGGCCAACGGTCTGCGCGCGCCGCGCTATGCGATCAAGCCCGGCCAGACGCTGAAACTGCCCGCCTGCGGGCGCTGATGCGATCGATGCAGGCAGCCTTTCGATAGCGAGCCCCAAAAAAACGGCGCGATCGCTCGCGCCGTTCTTCAGTGCTTGCGGGGGGCCGACTTTCAGGCGGCCTCGGCCTCGCCGAGCATCCAGCGGTTCAGATCCGCCGCCGGGATCGCTTCCTTGAGCGTGCGCAGCGAGCGCATGACCTGACGGTGCAGCTCCTGCTGTTCGGCAAACGGCGAATCCTTGGTTTCGTGGTACACGACGGTCAGCCACAGGGCCACGCCGCGCAGGCGCACCTGCAGGTTGTCCGAACGCAGGCGTTCCAGGCCGATGTCGGCGCCGCTGCCCCACGGACGGTATTTCTCCTCGGGCGGGGTCGCGTACAGATGCGGAAACTCGCTCTTGGAAGCATTCGCGAACTCGCGCAGCGAAATCGCAGCGAGCTGGCGCCGTGCATTCGGCGGCAACTGCTCGAGCGCCCTGTTGATCTCGCGGAACTGACGGCGCAGCTGCATCGAGCGCGTCAGTGCGATCAAACGGGTAACGAATTGCATCGATCCTTCCCCCTACTTGGCATTGCGATGGACCGAAGTCGGCGCTTGCGGTTAACGCAATTCTAAGCCTAACCGCAGCAAAAAGCCCGTTTCTCGCGTCACAAATCGTCGAACCGTGTCACATTTTGACGAGTGTATAGCGGCCGACACATTCTCCGACGCGCACGGCCTGCTCGGGCGCCAGCTCGTTCGAGATCCGGCCGATCGCTTCCGGAACCAGCACGATCGCCGTAGATCCCATGTTGAAGCGCCCCATTTCGTCGCCGCGGGCAAGGCGGATCGCGCGCGAGCGGTAGTCGCGCCTCGTGAGGGTCGAGGCGTATGGAGGCACTTCGACGCCGCGCCACACCGTTTCGATGCCGGAAACGAGCATGGCGCCGACCAGGACCACCGCGAACGGGCCGCGCTCGCCGCGAAAATGGCAGACCAGGCGTTCGTTGCGGGCGAAAAGGCGCGGTATCGCCTCGACGGCGAACGGCGCGACGCTGAAGATGCGCCCGGGAATGTGTACGGTCTCGACGAGTTCGCCATCGAGCGGCATGTGCACGCGGTGGTAGTCGCGCGGCGACAGGTACACCGTCAGGAAACTGCCTCCGGTGTACGCCGCCGCCGCGGTTTCGTCGCCGAGCAGCTCGGCCACGCTGAAGCTTTGTCCCTTCGCCTGCACGATGCGGCCGCTGTCGATCGGTCCTGCCTGGCTGACGCGCCCGTCAGCCGGGCAGGCGATCGCGGCCGGGTCGGCCGGCTGCGGACGCGCGCCGGCTTTCAGCGAGCGCGTGAAGAACGCATTGAAGTGAGGGTAGGCGGCAAGGTCCGGGTTCTGCGCTTCGGCCAGATCGACGCCGTAGCGCTGCACGATCTGCTCGATGAGGAAGTTCTTCCACGGCTCGAACGTCCAGCGCGTCGCCCACAGCACGACGCGCGACAGCAAGCGGTGCGGCAGCGCGTATTGCAGCGCGATCTCGAAGTCGGAGCCCGCCACGTCAGCCGCCACCCTGGGCGGCCGCGGCCGTGGGCAGCGCTGCCAATGCGGCGAGATCGGCCGCGATCTTCGCCGCCTCGAACGGCGGCCGGAACAGGCCGACCTGGCGGCCCTGTGGATCGACGATCACGGCCGAGGCGCTGTGATCGACGGTATAGGTCCCTTTTTCCGGCGTGCCGCGCGAGTAGACCAGGCCGAGCGCATGGGTCAGGGCGGTCAGCTGGTCGTCCGCCCCGGTGGCCGCGACGAAATCCTTGCTGAAATAGCCGACGTAGCGGGCCAGCGTCTCGGGCGTGTCGCGTTCGGGGTCGACCGAGATGAAATCGAAGCGCAGCTTGGCCTTCGTCGCGGAGTCCAGCCGCTTCCAGATCTGCGTGAAGGTTGTCAGCGTCTGCGGGCAGACGTCCGGGCAACTGGTGTAGCCGAAGAACGCGACCGTCCAATGGCCCTTCCAGTCGGCCAGGGTCAGCGGCTGGCCGTCGCTGCGCGTCAGGCGGAAGTCCGGCAGCGCGCGCGCTGCCGGATAGAGAACGGCGTTTTCGAGTCGCGGCGACGGCCGCGGACCGAGCAGCCGTGCGCCGAACCAGAGACCGAGTGCGAGCGCGAACGCCGCGATCAGGATCAGCCAGGTCGCGGAGACGCGACCGTATACGAGGGAAGATTTCATCCGGCCATTATAGGCACCGCGCTTCGCGGCGGCGGTGACGCAATGCCGCGGCAGTCCGCGCGCGGGAGCCGTCGCCCTTATACTGTGCGACCTTCCGCAGCGCGGCTTTCCCTCGTGACCAGCGAACTCGCCACGATCGTCGATTTCATCCGCTACGGCGCCAGCCGCTTCGGCGCGGCCGGCCTCACGTTCGGCCACAGCTACGACAACGCGCTCGACGAAGCGACGCACCTGGTCCTGCACGCGCTGCACCTGCCGCACGACATCGCGCCGGCCTATGGCGTGGCGCACCTGACCGCCGTCGAGAAGCAGGCCGTGCTCGAGCTGATCGAGCGGCGCATCGCCGAGCACCAGCCTGTCGCGTATCTCACCGGCGAAGCGTGGTTCGCCGGCCTCAAGTTCAAGTCCGACGGCCGCGCGCTGGTGCCGCGCTCGCCGATCGCCGAGCTGATCCAGGCGGGGTTTTCGCCGTGGCTCGACGAGCGCTCGGTCGAGCGCGCGCTGGACCTGTGCACGGGCTCGGGCTGCATCGGCATCGCGATCGCCGCGTACAACCCCGACTGGCAGGTCGATCTGGCCGACATCAGCGAAGAAGCGCTGTCGCTGGCGCGCGAGAACGTCGAGTTCCAGGACGTCGGCGAACGCGTGCGCGTGATTTCGTCCGATCTTTTCGGCGGGCTGATCGGCGAGCGCTACGACCTCATCGTCAGCAACCCGCCCTACGTGACCGAACAGGAATATGCCGCACTTCCGGCCGAATACGGCCACGAGCCGGCGCTAGGATTGCGCGCCGGCGAGGACGGCCTCGATTTCGCCCTGCGCATCCTGATCGAAGCGCCGGAGTTCCTCACCGACGACGGCGTGCTGATCGTCGAGGTCGGCGAAAGCGAGCGTGCGCTGGTGGAGCTGCTGCCCGAGGTGCCGTTCAACTGGATCGAATTCGACGTCGGCCAGATGGGCGTGTTCCTGCTCGACCGGCGCGACCTGCTCGAACATGCCGGGGCGATCCGCGAGGCGGCCACGGGACGCTTCGTCAGCAGCTGAATTTTCGAGGCGGCGACGCGTGCCCTCGAGGCACGGCGTATCCGCAGGTCAACCACCACGTTGCAACCGGGAACATGTCGAGCAATTCGTTCGGAAAACTCTTCACCGTCACGACGTTCGGCGAAAGCCACGGTCCGGCAATCGGCTGCGTGATCGACGGCTGTCCGCCGGGGCTCGCGCTGGCGCCGGAAGAATTCCGCGTCGATCTCGAACGCCGCGCGACCGGCCGCAGCCGCTACACCTCGCAGCGGCACGAAGCCGACGACGTGGAGATCCTGTCCGGCGTCCACGAAGGCCGCACGACCGGCACGCCGATTGCGCTGCTGATCCGCAACACCGATGCGCGTTCGAAGGACTACGGCAACATCGTCGAGACGTTCCGCCCGGGGCACGCCGACTACACCTATTGGCAGAAGTACGGCATCCGCGATCCCCGCGGCGGCGGACGTTCCTCCGCGCGCGAGACGACGATGCGCGTCGCCGCAGCCGTCGTCGCGAAGAAGTGGCTGGCCGAGCGCTACGGCGTGCGCGTGCGCGGCCATCTCGCGCAGATCGGCGAACGGGTGCCGCGCGCGTTCGACGCCGCGGCGATCGAAGGCAATCCGTTTTTCTGGCCGGACGCCGCGATGGTCGGCGAACTCGAGGACTACGTGAACGCCTTGCGCAAGTCCGGCGACTCGGTCGGCGCGCGCGTCACGGTCGTCGCCGACGGCGTGCCGCCCGGCTGGGGCGAGCCGATCTACGGCAAGCTCGACGGCGAGCTCGCGTCGGCGCTGATGTCGATCAATGCGGTCAAGGGCGTCGAGATCGGCGACGGTTTCGCCGCAGTGGCGCAGAAGGGCAGCGAGCATCGCGACGAGATCACGCCGCAAGGTTTTCTCTCCAATCATGCCGGCGGCATCCTCGGCGGCATTTCGACCGGCCAGCAGGTGGTCGCTTCGATCGTGCTGAAGCCGACCTCGAGCATCCTGATCCCGGGTCGCAGCGTGAACCTCGCCGGCGAGCCGGTGGAGGTGGTGACCAAGGGGCGTCACGATCCCTGCGTCGGCATCCGCGCGACGCCGATCGCCGAGGCGATGGTCGCGCTCGTGCTGATGGACCAGGCGCTTCGCCATCGTGCGCAATGCGGCGACGTCGGCGAGATCTCGCCGCGCATTCCCGGCAGCGCGGCGTGAGCGATCGAATGAAGGTCTGGGTGACCCAGCCGGTGTTTCCCGACGTCGTCGCGCGGCTGCGCGATCATTTCGACGTCGTCACGGCCGATGCGGTGACGGCCTACACGCCCGACGCGATCGCTGCCGGCCTGCGCGACGTCGATGGCGCGCTGGTCAGTATTCCCGATCGCATCGATGCGGCCGCGATCGCGAATGCGAAGCGCCTCAAGGCGGTCGCGAACATCGGTGTCGGCTACAACAACCTCGACATTCCGGCGCTGACCGCGGCCGGCATCGTCGCGACGAACACGCCCGACGTGCTCACCGAGACGACCGCCGATTTCGCCTGGGTGCTGCTCCTCGCGACCGCGCGGCGCGTGACCGAGGCCGAGCGCTGGCTGCGCGACGGGCGATGGACGACGTGGTCGTTCGAGCTGATGCTCGGCCAGGACATCCACGGCGCCACGCTCGGCATTCTCGGCATGGGCCGCATCGGCCAGGCGATCGCGCGACGCGCGCGTGGATTCGGCATGCGCGTGCTCTATCACAATCGTTCGCGCGCTTCGGCCGAGATCGAACGCGACGGCAACGCGCAGTACGTCGACAAGGACACGCTGCTCGCCACCAGCGATCATCTGGTGCTCGCGCTGCCGTACGCGGCCGCCAATCGCCATGCCATCGGCGCGCCGGAACTGGCGCGCATGAAGCCGACGGCGACCCTGATCAACATCGCGCGCGGCGGCATCGTCGACGATGCCGCACTGGCCGCCGCGCTCGCCGCGGGCAAGCTCGCCGGTGCCGGACTCGACGTCTACGAGAACGAGCCGCGCGTGCATCCGGACCTGCTCGCCTGCCGCCATGTCGTGCTGACCCCGCACATCGCGAGCGCCAGCGCAGCGACGCGACGCGCGATGGTGGCGCTCGCGATCGACAACCTCGTCGCGGCGCTCGGCCAAGGCCCCCACGCCGGCCATCCGCAGAGCCCGATCAACCCGGAAGCCCTGACCAAACGCAACGCTTGAGCGCGCGGCGCCCGAGCGGCACGCTGCTTCCTAATCCCGAATCCCGAATCCCGGATCAAAGCATGAGCACAAAGACGAACTACAACGTAGCAATCGTAGGCGCGACCGGCGCCGTCGGCGAAACCCTGCTGGCCGTGCTGAAAGCGCGCAAGTTCCCGATCGCCGAGCTGGTGCCGCTGGCGAGCGAGCGTTCGGCCGGCGGCACGGTGACGTTCGGCGATCGCGAGCTCACAGTGCGCGACCTCGCCACCTACGATTTCAACGGCATCGACATCGCGTTCTTCTCCGCGGGCGGTTCGGTGTCGCGCGAGCACGCGCCGCGTGCGGCGGCGGCCGGCGCGGTCGTCATCGACAATACGTCGGAGTTCCGCTACCAAGACGACATCCCGCTGGTCGTCAGCGAAGTCAATCCGCACGCGATCGCGCAATACACGAAGCGCGGCATCATCGCCAACCCGAACTGCTCGACGATGCAGCTGATGGTCGCGCTGGCGCCGATCCAGCGCGCGGTCGGCATCGAGCGCATCAACATCGCCACCTACCAGTCGGTCTCCGGTACGGGCCGCCGCGCGCTCGAGGAGCTGGGCCGGCAAACCGCCGCGCTGCTGAACTTCCAGGACGTCGAACCGGAGGTGTATCCGGTGCAGATCGCGTTCAACGTGATCCCGCACGGCGGCGATTTCCTGGACAACGGCTACACGATGGAAGAAATGAAGATCGTCTGGGAGACGCGCAAGATCCTCGAGGACGAGCGCATCCAGGTGAATGCGACGTCCGTTCGCGTGCCGGTGTTCTACGGTCACTCCGAAGCGGTGCACATCGAGACGCGCGAGAAGATCAGCGCAGCCGATGCGCGCGCGCTGATGGAGAAGATGCCGGGCCTGGTCGTGGTCGACGAGCATCGCGCCGGTGGCTACCCGACGCCGGTCACGCATGCGGCGGGCAAGGACGAGGTGTTCGTCGGCCGCATCCGTGAGGATATTTCACATCCGCGCGGGCTCGATCTGTTCGTCGTGTCGGACAATATCCGCAAGGGGGCTGCACTGAACGCCGTACAGATCGCCGAGCTGCTCGCACGGGACTATCTGTAATGTGACCGGTTCGACGCTTTTGCGGGCCGGGGCGGCCCTCGCGAAAAAGGTTTTGTGGCCTGCGTCCGACATTCCGATCCGTTCGGAAATTGTCTGCAGACCCGAGAGTTACGATTATGTTATAAGGCCGCTTCGAGATGTACCCGAATTCGGGTTCGGCCTATTCGCCTAGGGGGGCACGCTTCAATGAAACGACCGCTGCAACTGCCGCTTGCGATTGCGCTTGCGCTGGGCGGAACGAATGCTCTGGCGCTGGGTCTCGGTCCGGTGCACGTCAATTCCAAGCTCAACCAGCCGCTCGATGCCGAGATCCCCGTGCTGCAAGGCTCCGCCGGCGAAGCCGAGGGCCTGCTGGTCAATCTGGCCGCCGCCGAGGACTTCGACCGCATCGGCTTGAACCGCTCGCGCCTCAACGTGCCGCTCGAGTTCAGCCTCGGCAAGAACGCCAAGGGCGAGCCGGTGATCAAGGTCACCAGCAAGGAACCCGTGCGCGACAGCTTCCTCGACTTCCTCGTCGAGGCGAACTGGCCGAAGGGCCGCCTGCTGCGCGAATACACGATCCTGCTCGATCCGCCGGTCACCGCGCCGGCGACTGCGCGCGCCGCCACGACCACGCCGATGCCGGCATCGCCCGGCACGGTCACCTTGACCAAGCGCGAAAGGCCCGCGCCTGCGGAGAAAACGCAGGCCGCCGCCGCGCCGGCAGCGCCTCGCGCGGCCAAGCCGGCTGCTGCGCCGGCGCCCGCGGCCAAGGCCGGCGACGGTCAGTACGGTCCTGTCGAAGCGGGCCAGACGCTGTCCGAGGTGGCCCACTCGGTCGGCGAAGGCCGCAACGTCAACCAGATGATGCTCGCGCTCTGGAAGAGCAATCCGAACGCGTTCTACAAGGACAACATCAACGCGCTCAAGCGCGGCGCGATCCTGCGCATCCCGTCGGCCGACGAGGTCAAGGCGATCGGTTCGGCGACCGAAGCGGCTTCGCAAGTGCAGTCGCAGGTCGAAGACTGGCGTGGCGGACGCGCGAGCCCGACGCTGGTCGCCGATGCCGGCAAGCCGGCCGCAGCGCCTGCAGCCGCGCCGCCGAAGAAGACGGCGACGACGGCTAGTGCGACGCCGGGCAAATCGTCCAGCGAGCGCCTCGAACTGGTGCCGCCGAAGGCCGGCAAGGACAGCATGGCGATGGCTGACCGTCCGGGCGGCGGTGGCGCCGGCAGCGCGGCATCGACCGAACTCAAGTCCGAACTCGCGCGCACGAAGGAAGCCCTGACCGCGCGCGAGCAGGAAACGGGCGAGCTCAAGTCGCGCGTGAAGGAACTCGAGGACCTCAAGGGCAAGAACGACCGCCTGATCGGCCTCAAGGATTCGGAAATCGCCGAACTGCAGCAGAAGCTCAAGCAGATCCAGGACGGCAAGGCGACGAGCGTCACGCCGGCAAAGACGTCGACGGCGACCTCGGCTGCGGCGCCGGCCGCGGCAGCCGCTGCGGCGGGTTCTGCGGCGTCCAGCACGACATCGCCGACGACGCCGTCGGACAAGATCAGCAAGCAGGACATCTGGGGCGAAGCCGGAACCGGCAAGACGACGCCGGCGGCCGATGCGGGCAAGCCTGCGACGAGCCCTTCCACGACAACGCCGAGCGCGACCACGCCGGCGACTTCGTCGTCGTCCACGCCGGTGCCGCTGGCGCCGACGCCGGCGACGACCGCTTCGTCATCGCCGTCGAGCACGCCGACGACGCCGGCCGCATCGACGACAGGTACGGCATCGACGCCGGCAGGCACGAGTTCTTCGACGCCGGCACCGGCGGCAGGCACCACGCCGGCGGCCGGTTCGTCGACATCGACTCCGTCGACGACACCCGCGACGACGACGCCTGGCACGACCACGCCTGCGGCACCGGCCAAGCCGGCTGCCGCGACGCCGGCCAAGCCCGTCGCGAAACCGAAACCGGCTCCGCAGCCGGAGCCCTGGTATTCGGCCTCGTGGGTCATGCCGGCCGCACTCGGCGGCGCCGCGCTGGTGCTGCTGCTCGGCTTCTTCGGCCTGCGCAAGCGCAAGGCCGCGCCGGTCGACACCGGCCGAGGCTCGATCGCCGGCGCCTTCGGCGACTCGCCGTTCGGCGCTCCAGGCGATGCCGCGTTGAACGTGCACGAAGCGGAAGAAGCCAAGCTGCGCGAACTGCTGCAGCACGATCCGCACAACGTCGGCCTGCATCTGGAACTGCTCAGCCTGTACTACGCCGAGCGCGACATCGGGAAGTTCGAGTATGCGGCGGCCGACATGCACGGCTACGTCACCGATCCGCACCAGCCCGAATGGCTCGAGGCGCAGGCGATGGGCCAGGAGCTGGCGCCGCACAATCCGCTGTTCGCCAGTGCCGCGCACTACGACGAGGCGGACTCGGCGTTCGGCAATGCGGCCACGACGCAGCATGCCCATCTGCATGAGGACGACGCCTTCGCGACGCCGGCTTATCGCAACGAGCTTCCGCCGCCGCCGCACACGCCGGACCACCTCGATTCCGACCTCGGCTTCGATCTCGACGACACGCATCTGGGCACGCCTCCGGCGGCGCCCACGCATGCCGCGGCCAAGCACGAGAGCTTCGATTTCGATCTGCCGCCGCTCGATCTGGATACGCCGCCGCCGGTGCAGCCGGCGCACAACGGGCACGACCTGCACGCGCACACGCCTGCAGCCGCGCCGCCCGCCGCGCGCCTGGACGACGACTACTTCCCCGGCGAAGACGCCGTCGGCACCAAGCTCGACCTGGCCAAGGCCTACATGGACATGGGCGATCCCGAAGGCGCGCGCTCGATGCTGGAAGAAGTCGTCTCCGAAGGCAGCGACGCGCAGAAGGCCGAGGCGCATCGCCTGATGGCCGAAATCCGCTGAGCCGGGAAAATCGATGTGCGATACGAGGGCCGGGTTCTCCCGGCCCTTTTCGTTTGCGGACGCGTCATCCGCATCGCGCAATCGATGTGCAGACACCGCCCAATCGAGGCGATCGCGTCGAACGCGGACCGGTTCGCGCCCAATCCGGTGCCGGCATCCGGTCCAGCACCGCCGTCATTCCCGCGCATGCGGGAATCCATTGAGTCGTTGCCATGGATGCTCCTGCACGGGCCTGAAAACGGGGACAGGCAGGGCGCCCGGATCGGTTCTGCGTGCTGCGCACGCGCCCCGGCAAGCGTGCAGCCTGTATTCTGTGCAGTCTTCCATCGTCGACCGACCATTACCCCCGCAATGCGTTTCGCCCTCGGCATCGAATACGACGGCACGGACTTCTCCGGCTGGCAGCGCCTCTCGCATGGCCGCAGCGTGCAGGGCGAGATCGAGGCGGCGCTCTCGTTCGTCGCCGCGCATCCGGTCGAGGTGACCTGCGCCGGCCGCACCGACGCCGGCGTGCATGCGCATTGCCAGGTCGTGCATTTCGACAGCATGGCCGAGCGCAGCCCGCGCGCCTGGGCGCTCGGCGCGAACTCGCAGCTGGCGCCGGATGTGGCCGTGCTGTGGGCGCAGCCGGTTGCCGGCGAATTCCATGCGCGTTTCGGCGCGCGCGCGCGGCGCTACCGCTACACGATCCAGAACCGGCCGATCCGCGCGGCGCTGCACGCCCGCTTCGTCACCTGGGAGCGCGTGCCGCTCGATGTCGATGCGATGCGCGCCGCAGCGCAAGCGCTGATCGGCGAGCACGACTTCAGCGCATTCCGCACGGTCGCCTGCCAGGCCAACTCGCCGATGCGCAACGTGCGCGAGATCGCGATCGTCCGCCGCGGCGGAGAGGTCTCGATCGAGATCGAAGCGAACGCCTTCCTGCACCACATGGTGCGCAACATCGTCGGTTCGCTGCTGCCGATAGGGCGCGGCGAGCGCGCGCCGCAATGGCTGGGCGAATTGCTGCAGGGGCGCGAGCGCCGCGTTGCCGGACCCACGGCGCCGGCGTCGGGACTCGCGTTCATCGCGCCGCGCTATCCGGCCGAATGGAATCTTCCGCCCGAGGTCACCTTGTGAGAACCCGCGTCAAATTCTGCGGCCTGACGCGCGTGGAGGACGTCCACTTCGCGGTCGATCTCGGCATCGACGCCGTCGGCTTCGTGTTCACGCGGCGCAGCCAGCGTTTCGTCGGCGTATCGCAGGCGCGCATGCTGCGGCGTGCGCTGCCGCCCTTCGTCATGGCGGTCGCGCTGTTCATGGACGACGATCCGGGCTGGATCGAGGAAGTCATCGCCGCCGTGCAGCCGGATCTGCTGCAGTTCCACGGCGAGGAACCGCCCGGATTTGCATCGAGCTTCGCGCGACCCTATATCAAGGCGATACCGATGGCCTCGGTCGCCGATGCCGCCGCCTATGCCGCGCAGCATTCGGCGGCCGCGGGGTTCCTGCTCGACAGCCACGCTGCCGGCGGCGCCGGCGGCAGCGGCGAGGCGTTCGACTGGCGCCGGGTGCCGCGGCTGGCGCGGCCGGTCGTGCTGGCGGGCGGCCTGGACGCGCGCAACGTGGCGCAGGCGGTCGCGCTCGTGCGACCCTACGCAGTCGACGTGTCGAGCGGCATCGAGGCCGTTCCCGGCATCAAGGACGCCGCCAAGATGCGCGCATTCGCCGCCGCGGTCCGCGCGGCCGATGTCGAAGCAGGCAACTGAGGCAAGAGAGAGATGGGCAAGATCGAAAACTATTTCGCATACCCCGACGCGCGCGGCCGATTCGGCGAGTACGGCGGGTCGTACGTCGCCGAGACGCTGATCGCGCCGCTGGCCGAGCTCGCCGCCGCGTACGAAACCTTGCGCGTCGATCCGGCCTTCATCGCCGAGTTCGAGCGCGACCTCAAGTACTACGTCGGCCGGCCGTCGCCGATCTACCACGCCGAACGCTTGTCGAAGCAGGTCGGCGGCGCGCAGATCCTGCTCAAGCGCGAAGACCTCAACCACACCGGCGCGCACAAGATCAACAACACGATAGGGCAGGCGCTGGTCGCGCGCTCGATGGGCAAGCGCCGCATCATCGCCGAGACCGGTGCCGGCCAGCACGGCGTCGCCACCGCGACCGTGTGCGCGCGCTTCGGGCTCGATTGCGTCGTCTACATGGGTGCGGTCGACATCGAGCGGCAGAAGATCAACGTGTATCGCATGAAGCTGCTCGGCGCGAAGGTCGTGCCGGTCACGTCCGGTTCGAAGACGCTGAAGGACGCGCTGAATGAAGCCATGCGCGACTGGGTCACGAACGTCGCCGATACCTTCTACATCATCGGCACGGTCGCCGGTCCCCATCCGTATCCGCAGATGGTGCGCGATTTCAACTCGGTCGTCGGCCGCGAGGCGCGCCAGCAGATGCAGGAGCAATACGGCCGCCTGCCGCACGCGCTGGTCGCCTGCGTCGGCGGCGGCTCGAACGCGATCGGCTTGTTCCATGCGTTCCTCAATGATCGCGATGTCGCGATCTGGGGCGCGGAAGCCGCCGGCGAAGGCATCGAGACCGGTCACCACGCGGCCTCGCTCGCGGCAGGAAGGCCCGGCGTGCTGCACGGCAATCGCACCTACGTGTTGTGCGACGACGACGGGCAGATCACCGAGACGCATTCGGTCTCGGCGGGCCTGGACTATCCGGGCGTCGGTCCTGAGCACGCGTTCCTCAAGGATAGCGGCCGTGCGCAGTACGTCGGCGTCACCGACGACGAAGCGCTCGCTGCGTTCCACGAACTCGCGCGCACGGAAGGCATCCTCGCTGCGCTCGAATCGAGCCATGCGGTCGCGCAGGCGATCAAGCTCGCGCGCGAACTGCCGAAGGACCAGCTGATCCTGTGCAACTTGTCCGGCCGCGGCGACAAGGACGTGCACACGATCGCGGCGCGCGAAGGGATCGAGCTGTGATGGTCGCGAGATTTCCTCGTATGTCAGCAGGCCCGGGCCTCATCGACGTCATTCCCGCGCAAGCGGGAATCCATTTTTTGCCGCTTCCATGGTTTTCAATGGATGCGCGCGCGCATGACGACGTGAGCGCATGCGCATGAATCGCATCGACCAACGCTTCGCCGACCTCGCTGCCGCCAAGCGCACCGGGCTGATCCCTTTCATCACGGCGGGCGATCCGTCGCCGCAAGCGACCGTCGGCGTCATGCATGCGCTGGTCGCCGCGGGTGCCGACCTGATCGAGCTCGGCGTGCCGTTCTCCGACCCGATGGCGGACGGTCCGGTGATCCAGCACGCCAGCGAGCGCGCGCTCGGCAAAGGCGTCGGCCTGAAGCAGATCCTCAGCTGGGTCCGGGAATTCCGCGAGCGCGACGCGGCCACGCCCATCGTGCTGATGGGCTATCTCAATCCCGTCGAGATCCATGGCGCGCAGCGGTTCGCCGAAGAGGCGGTCGCGGCCGGTGTCGACGGCGTCCTGTTGGTCGACTGCCCGATCGAGGAAATCGACACCGCAGCTCCGCTGCGCGCTGCCGGACTGCGCCAGATCTTTCTCGCCGCGCCGACCACGACGGACGCGCGCCTGGAGCGCGTCTGCGCGGCGGCTCAGGGTTTTTTATACTATGTGTCGTTTGCCGGCATCACCGGCGCCGACCGCCTCAGCACCGGCGACGTGCGCACGCGCATCGCGGCGATCAAGCAGCGCACGCAGACGCCGGTCGCCGTCGGCTTCGGCGTGCGCGACGCGGTCTCGGCTGCGGCGATCGGCGAGTTCGCCGACGCAGTGGTGATCGGTAGCGCGCTGGTCGACCGGCTGGCGTCCGCTGCCGATGCGGCCGAAGCCGCGGCGCGCGCGCGCGATTTCCTGGCCCCGATACGCGCCGCGCTCGATGCGCGCGCCGGACATGGCGGCTGAGCACGACAACGAATCCACCCCGGAGCCGTCGCCGCAGGCGATGCGGCCGCCGATCGATACCGGAGAGGTCTACGACATGAATTGGTTGCAGAAACTGGTCGGCCCGCGCACGCGCGCGACCGCCGCGAGCAAGGGCAAGGTACCCGAAGGCCTGTGGGAGAAGTGCGACGGCTGCGGCGCGGTGCTGTACAAGCCCGAGCTCGAAGCCGCGCTGATGGTCTGTCCGAAATGCGGCCATCACCACGCGATCCGCGCGCGCGTTCGCCTGGCCGCGTTCTTCGACGAAGGCAGCGGCGAGGAACTGTTCGCCAACCTCGAACCGGTCGATCCGCTGAAGTTTCGCGACTCGAAGAAGTACAAGGACCGCATCGTCGCCGCGCAGAAGCAGACCGGCGAGAAGGATGCGCTGATCGCGATGCGCGGCCGCCTGAAATCCCAGCCGCTCGCCGCCTGCGCGTTCGAGTTCAGCTACATGGGTGGCTCGATGGGTTCGGTCGTCGGCGAGAAGTTCACGCGCAGCGCCGAACTCGCGCTCGCCGAACGCATGCCGCTGGTGTGCTTCTCTGCGACCGGCGGCGCGCGCATGCAGGAAGGCTTGTTCTCGCTGATGCAGATGGCGAAGACGTCCGCCGCGCTCGCACGCATGCGCGATGCCGGGGTGCCGTACATCAGCGTACTGACGCATCCGACCACCGGCGGCGTCTCGGCCAGCCTCGGCATGCTCGGCGACATCAACGTCGGCGAACCGAAGGCGCTGATCGGCTTCGCCGGTCCGCGCGTGATCGAGCAGACCGTGCGCGAGACCTTGCCGGAAGGCTTCCAGCGTTCGGAGTTCCTGAAGGAGCACGGCGCGATCGACCTGATCGTCGACCGCCGCGAGATGCGCGAGAAGCTGTCGGCGGTGCTGGGGTTGTTGATGCGGCGGGCGCGCGCGGCGTAAGCGCGATCCTGCGACGCAGGGTCGCAACCCGAAACGAAATGCGCAAGACTCCGATCGGCATTCGCTGATAGCGGGGTCCAAGGCATGGTCGTGGTGATTCTCCTGGTGTCGCTCGCGGCACTGGCGCTGGTGTTTCTCGCGTCGCTGATCGCGGTGGCGCGGCGGCGGCACGTGCTGCGCCCGAATGCCGAAGCGATCGCGCTCGGCGCGGTCACCAATTTCTTCGATACGCTCGGCATCGGTTCGTTCGCGCCGACCACGGCGTGGCTGAAGCTGCGCGGCCTCGTACCCGACGGGTTCATTCCGGCCACGCTGAACAGCGGCCACGCCGTGCCGACCGTCGTGCAGGCGCTGATCTTCATCCATCTGGTCCGCGTCGATCCGCTGCTGCTGGTGGCGTGCATCGGCGCGGCGGTCGTCGGGGCGACGCTCGGCGCGCCGCTGGTCGTGCGGCTTCCGGTGCGGATCGTGCAAGCGATCGTCGGCATCGCCATGCTCATCGCGGCGGTGCTGTATGCGCTGTCCAATCTCGACCTGCTGCCGATGGGCGGGACCGCGCTCGCGCTGGACGGACGCTCGTTCGCGCTCGCGGTCGCGGTGCATTTCCTGCTCGGCGCGCTGATGACGTTCGGCATCGGGCTCTATGCGCCCTCGCTGATCCTCTTGTGTCTCCTCGGACTCGATCCGATCGCCGCGTTCCCGGTCATGATGGGCGCCTGCGCGTTCCTCATGCCGGTGAGCGGACTGCGTTTCGTGCGCAGCGAACGCATCGACCTGCGTGTCGTGCTCGGGCTCCTGATCGGCGGTGTCCCCGCGGTGTTGCTGGCGGCCTACGTCGTCAAGTCGCTGCCGCTGGCGACCTTGCGCTGGGGCGTCGTCGTCGTGGTTCTGTATGCGGCAACGCTGCTGTTGCGTGCGGCGCTGCGTCCGCAGCCGGGGTCCGACGCTGTGGCGGATGCGCCATGAAGCGAGCCGTGCGGTAGGTGTGTGCGTGTCCGCCGCGATCGGCGACGGCCACGATGATTACCACGATGGAACGGGTGGCGCGCCTCAGCGCGCCGCGATATCCGCGCTGCAGACGAACCGGATCGCGTCGAGCCGCGGCGCTGCAGTCGCCAGCGCCTGGCGCAACGCATCGAGCTCGGCCGCGATCGCTTCGATTTCTTCGCCGCGGACCGACGGATTGACCTTCGCCAGCGCGCTGAGGCGCGCGTGGGCAGCGTCGAGTTCCTGTTCGGCCGCGGTCAGTGCTGCGCCGATTTCCGTCGCGGCCAGGCCGCGCGCCTGGGTTTCGCAGGCGGCCAGCATCGGCGGCACCAGCTTGGCCAGCAACGGGCGATAGCGCGCGGCGTCGATCGGCTGCTCCTTCGCGCGCGCCAGGCTCGGCGCATGCGGCGCGTAGTCGCTGCGTGGGGTCAGGCGCGTGTCGACGACGGCGCGCAGCGGCAACGGCGGCAGGAAGCGGCCGACGTTGAGGTTGCGGTCGGCGACGCATTCGAGCGCGAAGATGCATTCGAGCAGGGCGGTGCGCGGCGACAGCGCTGCGTCGACGAGCACCGATGCATTGCCTTGCTCGCTTTCGAGCAAGAGGTCGAGTGCGCCGAGCACGAGCGGATGATCGAGCCGCAGCAGCGGCAGTTCCTCGCGCGCGAGCGCGGTAGCGCGTTCGAACGTGACCTGCTGCGGACCGTCCTTGAGGCCGGGCAATCCGTCGGTGCTGAGGTATTCCGGATCGAGCACGCAGGTGCGCGCACCGGTTTCTTCGCCGTCGATGCCGAACTGCTCGAACAGGGCGAGCACGAAGTCGTCGGCGCCGGTGTCGGCGTCCTGTTCGCGCAGTGCGGTCGCGAGGCGCTGTTCGCGCGCCTGGCGTTCGCTGGCCAGTTCGAGCAGGCGATCGCGGCCGGCATTGACGAGCTCGGACAATTCGCGATGCGTCGCGGCGGTCTCGGCGATCAGCGAATCGATCTCGGCATCCGGGGCTTCGCCGCCGTGCGCATGGCGCTCGGCCTCGGAAAGAATGCGAGTACCGTAGCGGCGCAGGATTTCGCGGCCGTCCGACGGGCTGCTGCGCAGCGCGTCGAGTCCTTCGTGATACCAGCGCAGCAACGCGTGCTGCGCGCTGCCGCTGAAGGCGGCGGCGTGGATCACGATGTCGTGGCGCTGGCCGATACGGTCGAGGCGGCCGATACGCTGTTCGAGCAGGTCCGGATCGAGCGGCAGATCCCACAAGATCAGATGGTGCGCAAACTGGAAATTGCGGCCTTCCGAGCCGATCTCCGAACACAGCAGCACGCGCGCGCCGTCGGTTTCGGCGAACCAGGCCGCGTTGCGGTCCCGCTGCAGGATCGTCATGCCTTCGTGGAAACGCGCGACCTTGACGCCGCTGCGCGTGCGCAGGGCTTCTTCGAGCGCGAGCACCTTGGCCTGGCTGCGGCAGATCAGCAGCAGCTTCTCGCCGGCAAGCTTCTCGATCAGCGCGACCAGCCAGGGCAGGCGCGGATCGTTCGCGTAGTCGAGTTCGCCGGCCGGCGCGTGCGCCTGCGCATCGGCATGGAATTCGGCGAGCAGGCGCTGGCGCTGGGCGTCGTCGAGTTCGGCGCCGTCGAGCGGGTGCAGTTCGGCGACGCGGCGCGGAAATCCGCCGATCTGCGCACGGCGGTTGCGGAACATCACGCGGCCGGTGCCATGGCGGTCGATCAGCGCGTCGAGCAATGCCGCGGCGTGCAGCGCGCGGTCCGATTCGTAGGCCGTCAGCAAGGCCAGCAATTCATCGTCGGCCGCGAAGCGGGCCTGCAGCAGCGAGCGTTCGTCGGCAGAGAGCGACTCGGCATCGACGAGGCGGTTGGCCACCGACGACAGCGCGACATAGTCGTCGGCTTCGCCGGCGAACGCGTCGAGGTCCACGTAGCGCGCCGGATCGAGCAGGCGCAGGCGCGCGAAATGTCCGCTGCGGCCAAGCTGCTGCGGCGTGGCGGTCAACAGGATCAGGCCGGGCGAAGCGGCGGCGAGGCGCTCGACCAGCGCATAGGAAGCGCTGCTGCCGAGCGGCGACCATTCCAGGTGATGGGCTTCGTCGACGACGACCAGGTCCCATTCGGCATCGCCGATCTGCGCGGCGCGGCGCGGCGATTCCGCCAGCCAGCCGATGTCGGCGATCACGCATTGCTCGTCTTCGAACGGATTGCGCGCGCCGTCGGCGACTTCGATCGCCTCGCAGCGTTCTTCGTCGAACAGCGCGAACGAAAGATTGAAGCGGCGCAGCAGCTCGACCAGCCACTGGCTGGTCAGGCTCGCCGGCGCGAGCACGAGCGCGCGCGAGACGCGCCCGGTCGCGAGCAGGCGCGCGAGGATCAGTCCGGCTTCGATCGTCTTGCCGAGACCGACCTCGTCGGCGAGCAGCGCGCGCGGCGGCCGTCGCTGCGCGACGATTTCGGCGACGCGCAACTGATGCGCGATCAGGTCTACGCGCGCGCTGGCCAGTCCCCAGGCCGGCGAACGCATCGCGTCGGCGCGGCGGCCGAGCGCCTGCAGGCGAAAATCGAAACGATCCGGCGCGTCGATGCGGGCGGACAGCAAGCGCTCGTCGGCGCGCGAGATCGGCTGCGCGTCGTCGAGTTCGGCTTCGGGCAGTGCGCGGTCGCCGGCGTGGTAGGTCAACAGGCCGTTGGATTCGCTGATGCGCTCGACGACGAGGCTCTGCTTCTGTCCGGCGACCTTCTGGCCGACGCGGAACTCGGCGCGTGCGAGCGGGGCGGCGTGCATGGCGTAGTGGCGCAGCACGCCGGCCGTCGCGAACAGCACCTGCACGTTGCGTCCGTCGATGCGCACGACGGTGCCGAGTCCGAGTTCGGGTTCGGCGTTGGAGATCCAGCGTTGTCCGGGTACGAAAGCCATCGAGTGCGAAAACCAGAGCGGGCGCGGATTATCCGCCTGTGCGGCCTCCGCAGGAAGCGGCACGCCGCGATACGGCAGCGCGGCGTGCCCCTTTCATGCGGACTGCGGCATTTCGCCCTACGACAGCGGAGCGTCCTACCAGATCTTCACCTGCTTGTCCGCGCCGCGAACCATTGCGTCGCCGGCCTTGCACTGGAACGCCTGCGCGAAGGCCGGCATGTTCGAGGGGGTGGCGATCGCGCGGAATTTCGCCGGTGCGTGCGGGTTCGTATTGAGCAGGACCAGCTGTGCCTCGTCGCGGATATTGCCGCGCCACACGCGTGCCCAGCTGAGAAAGAAGCGCTGGTCGCGCGTGAGGCCGTCGATCTTCGGATCGGGCTGCCCGGCGTCGGCCTTCTGCAGCGCGTCGTAGGCGATGTTGAGTCCGCCGAGATCGGCGATGTTCTCGCCGAGCGTCAGCTTGCCGTTGACGTGCTTGTCAGGCTGGGAGGGGATCGGCGCATAGCCGTCGAATTGCGCGGCGAGCATGCCGGCGCGCTGGTCGAACTGATCGCGATCCTCTTTGACCCACCAGTTGACGTTGTTGCCGGCACCATCGAACTGGCTGCCCGAGTCGTCGAAGCCGTGGCTCGACTCGTGGCCGATCACCGCGCCGATGCCGCCGTAGTTGATCGCGTCGTCGCCGTTGGCGTAGAAGAACGGCGGCTGCAGGATCGCGGCGGGGAAATTGATCGTGTTGGTGCCGGAGCTGTAGTACGCGTTGACCGTCTGCGGCGTCATGTTCCACTCGTAGCGGTCGGTCGGCTTGCCGATCTTGTCGAGCAGGTAGCGATAGTTGAAGCGGTTGGCCGCGCGGATGTTCGCGTAGTAGTTGCCCGGCTCGATCGCGAGGCCATCCCAGCTCCGCCATTTGTCCGGATAGCCGATCTTCGGCAGGAAGGCGTTCCATTTCTCCAGCGCCTTCTGCTTGGTCGCATCGCTCATCCAGTCCAGGTGCTCGATGCGCGCCTTCAGCGCGGCGCGTACGTTGTCGACGAGCTGCTGCGCGCGCGCCTTGGTCTCCGGCGGGAAGTATTGCTTCACGTAGAGCTGGCCGAGCGCCTGCCCCATGCTCTCGTTGAGCGCGTCGAGCACGCGCTTCCAGCGCACGCGCTGCTCGGGCTGGCCGTTCAGCGTCTTCTCGTAGAACGCGAAGTTCTCGTCTTGGAACGGCGTCGAAAGATACGGCGCGGCTTCATCGATCGCGTGGAAAGCGAAGTAGTCGCGCCATTGCGCCGCCGGCACGTCGGTCAGCATCTTGTCGAATTCGGCGAAGAACTTCGGCTGCGAGACGGAAAGCCCGTCGCCGGGGTTCACGGCGACCGCCTTGAAGAAGGCGGTCCAGTCGAAATGCGGCGTGATCGCGTTCGCCTGCGCGAAGTCGACGAAGTGGTACTGGTTCTTCGGATCGCGCAATTCCACGCGCGACAGCGAAGCGCCGGCCAGGCGCGTCTCGAACGCGAGGATGCCGTCGGCCTTCTGCTTCGCCTGGGCAGCCGGCACGCCGGTCAGCTCGAACAGTTTCCCGATGTGTGCCAGGTAGGCGGCGCGAACGTCCTTGTGCTCGTCCTTGGTGTAGTAGTCCGGCGTCGGCAACCCGAGGCCGCCCTGGCCCGCAAACGCGATCTGGCGCTTGGCGTCCTTGAAGTCGGCGTTGGCATTGAAGCGGAAGCCGTAGCCTTCGCCCTTGGCGTACGCCGCGCCGATCCAGGCGACGATGTCGTGCGTGTCCTTGAGCTTGCCGATCGCGGCCAGTTCCGCTTTCACCGGGGCGTAGCCCGCCTTGTCGATCGCCGCTTGATCCATGCCGGAGCGATAGAACCAGCCGATCTTCTGTTCGATCGAGCCGGCTGCGGCCTTGCCGGCGTTCTTGTCCGCCGCTTCGGCGATATCGTGCTGCGCGGCGAGACTGTGCTCGCGCAGTTCGTCGAAGGCACCCCAGCTGGTCTTGTCGGCGGGAATCGGATTGGCCGCGATCCACTTGCCGTTCGCGTAGCCGTTGAAATCGCTGCAGGGCGACACCGCACTGTCCAGTTGCTTGACGTCGAATACCGGCGCAGCCGCCGAATCGGCGCGTGCCGAGGAAGCGCCGGCGAGGGCGATCAGCGTGGCGACGGCGAGCGGAGCAAGTGCGGGTCGGGACATGAGCGGCCTCGTGCGTTGTCGATGGGGAATGTTCGAAGGGCGTTGCAGGCGTCACGCGCCGCCCGCGCGCCGTGGCGCGCGGGCGGATGCGATCACCAGATCCTTACTTGCTTTTCGTCGTCGCGCACCATCGCGTCGCCGGCCTTGCATTTGAACGAATCGGCGAAGGCGGGCATGTTCGACGGCGCGCCCATCGCGCGGAACTGCGCCGGCGCATGCGGATCGGCGTTGAGCAGCACTTCCTGGCGCTTGGGCAGGATGCTGCCGCGCCAGATGCGCGCGAAGTTGAGGAAGAAGCGCTGGTCGGGCGTGTAGCCGTCGATCTTCTTCTCCATTTCGCCCGGATTCTTGGCCAGCACGGCCTGCAGCGCGTCGAAGGCGACGTTGATGCCGCCGAGGTCGGCGATGTTCTCGCCGAGCGTCAGCTCGCCGTTGACGTGCTTGCCGAGCAGCGGCGTGTATTCGTTGAACTGCGCGACGAGCTTGGCCGTGCGCGCTTCGAACTTCGCGCGATCGTCCTTCGTCCACCAGTCGGTGTTGTTGCCCAGCGCGTCGAACTGGCTGCCCTGGTCGTCGTAGCCGTGCGTCGCCTCATGCCCGATCACGGCGCCGATGCCGCCGTAGTTGACGGCGTCGTCGGCCTTCGCGTCGAAGAACGGCGGCTGCAGGATCGCGGCCGGGAAGTTGATCGTGTTGTCGGTCGGGTCGTAGTAGGCATTGACCGTCTGCGGGGTCATGCCCCATTCGTAGCGATCGGTCGGCTTGCCGATCTTGGCGATCTGGTAGTCGTAGTCGTATTTCGTCGCCGCTTCGATGTTGCCGAAGTAGTTGTCCGCGACGATCGAGACGCCGGACCAGTCGCGCCACTTGTCCGGGTAGCCGATCTTCGGCAGGAAGGTCGACCATTTCTCCAGCGCCTTCTGCTTGGTCGCATCGCTCATCCAGTCGAGCTTCTCGATGCGCACCTTCAGTGCCGCGCTGACGTTGTTGACCAGCTCGAGTGCGCGCGCCTTCGACTCCGGCGGGAACGCCTTGGCGACGTACAGCTCGCCGAGCGCCATGCCCATCGTGTCGTTGATCGCGCCGAGCACGCGCTTCCAGCGCGGCTCCTGCTGCTTCTGCCCGTTGAGCGTCTTGCCGTAGAACGCGAAATTCTCCTCGGCGAGCGGCCGCGAGAGATAGGGCGACGCCGAATCGATCTCGTGGAAACGCAGGTACGCGCGCCACTGCTCGACCGGCACGTCGGTCAGCATCTTGTCCAGTTCGCCGAAAAACGCCGGCTGCGACAGCGAGAAGCCGCCCTGGATGTCGGCCTTCTGCTGCGCGAAGAATTTCGTCCACGAGAAGTTCGGCGTCGCCTTGTCGGCGTCGGCGAGGCTGACGAAGTGGTATTGGTTCTCCGGCTTGCGCAGTTCCACCGGCGCGAGCGAGGCCTTGGCGAGCCGCGTTTCGAACGCCATCACCTGCACGGCGGCGGATTTGGCCTGCGCGGCGGGCGTGCCGACGAGCTCCAGTACCTTGGCGACATGCGCCTGGTAGGCGCTGCGCAGCTCCGCGTAGTCGGGCTTGGAGTAGTACTCGGACGTCGGCAAGCCGAGACCGCCCTGGAACGCGTAGGCGATCTGGATCTTCGAGTTCTTGAAGTCGGCGCCCGCGCTGATCGAGAACAGCGGCCCCTGGCCGCGCGCGAAGCTGTCGCCGACGTAGGCGACGATATCGGACGGCGTCTTCAGCGCGTCGATCTTCGCCAGGTCCGGCTTGATCGGCGCATAGCCGGCCTTCTCGATCGCGCCCTCGGCCATGCCGGAGCGATAGAACCAGCCGATCTTCTGCTCGACCGAGCCCGGCTTCGCCTTGGCGGCGTCGCGCGCCGCCGCTTCGCCGATCTCGCGCTGGGTCTGCAGGCTGTGTTCGCGCAGCTGGTCGAAGGCGCCCCAGCGCGTGCGGTCGGCCGGGATCGGATTGGCGGCGACCCACTTGGCGTTGACGAAACCGTTGAAGTCGCCGCACGGATTGATCGAAGGATCGAGATCCTTGACGTCGAAAGTCGGTGCCGGCGTCGCGGCGAGCGCGCCCATCGACAAGGTCGCGCAAATCGCGAGTGCGAGCGTCCGGTTCAGTAGTTGGCGCATGTCGGGTTCTCCATTGGCAGGCGTTGTGTTCGTGGTGCCCGCGGCATCGGGGTAGGGCGCGGCGGGCTGAACGGTATAGTTTGCGGCATTCGCCTACCAGATATCGACGCGCGCCGCGGGCGCGCGCAACATGGCGTCGCCGGGCTTGCACGCGAAGGCGTCGGCGAACGGCGGCAGATTGCTGACCGGCCCGTCGACACGGAATTTCGCCGGCGCATGCTCGTTGGACTGCACCTGCAGGCGCAGCGCCTGCGGCCGCTGCTGCGTGCGCCAGGTCTGCGCGAACGAAAGGAAGAAGCGCTGCTCCGGCGTGAAACCGTCGCGCGGTTCCTTCGACGCGTCTTGCGGCGTCAGCTTGAACGCGTCCCAGGCGACCTCGAGGCCGCCGAGGTCGGCAATGTTCTCGCCGAGCGTCAGCTGGCCGTTGATGTGCAGGTCGTCGATCGGCACGTAGTCGTTGAACTGCTGCACCAGCTTGGCGGTGCGCGCGTTGAAGCGGTCGCGGTCGTCCTTCGTCCACCAGTCGCGCAGGTTGCCGTGGGCGTCGAACTGGCTGCCCTGGTCGTCGAAGCCGTGCAGCATCTCGTGGCCGATCACCGCGCCGATGCCGCCGTAGTTGACCGCGTCGTCCATCTGCGCGTCGAAGTAGGGCGGCTGCAACTGCGCGGCCGGGAATACGATCTCGTTCTGCAGCGGGTTGTAGTACGCATTCACCGTCTGCGGCAGCATGCCCCATTCGCTGCGGTCGACCGGCTTGTCGATCTTGGCGAACTGGCGCTGCGCTTCGAACGCGACGGCCGCGCGCACGTTGTCGAAGTACGCGCCGCGCTTGATGTCGAGCTTGGAGTAGTCGCGCCAGCGGTCCGGATAGCCGATCTTCGGCACCAGCGTGTCGAGCTTGGCATAGGCCGCCTTCTTCGTTTGCGCGCTCATCCAGTCGAGCTTTTCCAGCCGCGCGTGCAGCGCGACTTCGAGGTTCTTGACCAGCGCGAGCGCGCGCTGCTTCGCCTCCGGCGGGAACGTGCGCGCGACATACGCTTCGCCGACGGCGAAGCCGAGCGCCTCGTTGGTCGCGTCGATCGCGCGTTTCCAGCGCGGCTTCAGCTTCTGCGTGCCGCGCAGCGTGCGGCTGTAGAAATCGAAGTCGGCGTCGACGAACGCCTTGCCGAGATACGGCGAGGCGAAATTGACCAGGTGCCAGCGCAGATATGCCTGCCAATGCGGCAGCGGCACGTCGACCAGGGCCTTGTCGACGGCTGCGAAGAAGTCCGGCTGGGCGAGCGAGAACTTCGTCACGTCGGTGCGCCCGAGCGACGCGTGGAACGCGCTCCAGGAAAAGTGCGGCGTCTTCGCGTCGGCATCGGCCAGCGTGAAGATGTGGTACGAGTTCAGCGGCTCGCGCAGCGCGACGCGATCGAGCGAAGCCTTCGCCAGCGTCGTCTCCAGATCGACGATCCAGCCGGCTTCGGTCGCGGCATCCTTGCTGCCGACCAGCGTCAACAGGCGCGCGACGTGGGCGCGGTACTTGCCGAGGAGTTCCTTCGACTTGGCGTCGTCGCGCGTGTAGTAGTCGCGGTCGGGCAGGCCGAGGCCGCCCTGCGCCGCGTAGCCGATCATCACGCCGGCATTCTTCATGTCCGATTCGGGGCCGAAGTCGAACAGGATGGAAATGCCCTGCGCATGCCAGTCGCGGATCAGTGCGGCGACATCGGCTGCCGATTTCAGCGCATCGACGCGGGCGAGGTCGTTCTTGATCGGAGTGAATCCGGCGGCGTCGATCGCGCGCTCGTCGGTCGCCGAGGCGTAGAAGTCGCCGAGCTTCTGCGTCGTGCTGCCGGCGGCGCCGGGATCCTTCGCGGCGGCGTCGAGTATCTGGCGCAGCACGGCGAGGTTGCGGTCGCGCAATTCGTCGTCGAGGCTCCACTGGCTGTATTCGGCGGGAATCGGATTCGACTTCAGCCAGCCGCCGTTGGCGTGCTGGAAGAAATCCGTGCACGCGGGCGTGGCGGGATCGAAATTCTGCGCGTCGATGCCGCGCTCGTTGGTGTGCGCGTGGGCGCCGGCGGCGAGGCCGATCGCGAGGGCGCCAGAGAGCGCGCGAATCCTGCATGCGGACATGCGCCGCTCCGATAAAAGGGGAAAATTCAGCGTAGGCGGACTGCCGCGGGCGGCCCAGTGTCGAAGGTCATTGCGTCGCGAACGAGAGGCGCGGGGCCGCAAATGTGAAGAAATGCAAAGCTTTAGGGTTGGCAGCGGATAAGCGACATCCGCCGCGGTCTATGCTCGAACTTCATCTCAGGGAGAGGCACTCATGAAATTCTTCGTCATCGCATTGATCGCGCTGTGGACGGTCGACGGCTGGGCGCGCGCCGGCAGCGAATCGTTCGAGCGCGTGTTTCCGATCGAGTACTCGCAGATGCTGCGCAATGCCAAGATCGCCTACGAACACGAGCGCTACGACGAAGCATTCGAGCAATTCCAGCGCACGGCGTGTGCCGGCGACAAGGAAAGCCAGTCGGCGCTCGGCCGCATGTATCTGCTCGGTCAGGGCACGAAGCGCGACGATCTCGTCGGCTACGCCTGGCTCAAGGTCGCCGCCGAGATCCATTTCCCCGGCTACCAGACGATCGTGCGCCAGCTCGAAGACGCGATGACGCCGCAGCAGCGCAGCATCGCCGACGTCGAGGCGAACCAGCGCATCGCGCAGTACGGTCTGGCGGCGACGAACATGAGCTGCGGCAAGGCGGCGTCGCGCCGCGGTCACATCGTCGATCAGATCGAGTGCATTCCCGAGCGCGACGGCGGCCAGTTCCGGCTCAAGCGCTGCACCGACGCTCCGGCCCAGTAGTCAGTTGCCGCGTCTTGCCGCCGCCAGCGCGGCTGCGTCGAGACGTACGACCGGGTAGGCGCCGACGCGCTGCGCCGCGAACCACGGCGAACGTTCGTAGAAGAACGCGAGCCGCGCCTCCGGCGATTTCGCAAAGGCCGGGTCGGCGGCGAGCCGGGCGTCGAACTCGCGCTGCAGGCTCGCGTCCTTGGCCAGCATCTCGCGCGCGAGGCGTTCGGCCACGCGCGCGTCGACGCCTTCCTTCTGCTCGAAGATCGCATCGAACCAGCCCCAGTCGAGCAGCGAATCGGGTGCGCGCGGTTCGAGCAGGTTGGCGACGACGTTCGCGCGTTCCTGGTCGAGCGGGACAAGGACCGCGCCGGCGACGAAGTCCATCTCGGCGACATCCGATGCGAGCGTGAATTGGTGCAGCTGATGGCGGCCCTCGAACGGCTTTTCTTCCCAATGCGGCGCGCCGAGGCGATAGCGCTCCACGCGCAGCGTCGACGCGTGGTCGAGCTTCTCGTAGCGGATGCCATGCTGGCGCAGCTTGTCGACGATCTGCGGCCACGCGGCCGGAATCAGATAGGCCGCCGGCAGTTGCACCGTTTCGGAGGCGACGAGGTCGCGGAAGAACGGCACGACATAGGTCTTCGGCTTCTTCGGGTCGTAGCTGACCCAGGTGTCGCCGGAGATCGCGCTCGCCGTCTGCGTGAACGCGTAGCCCTTCAGCGTGAACGGCACCGATTGCTCGCTCGTGCGGAACGCCAGCGGCAGCGTCGATCCCGGCGCATGCGCGATCGTGTCGGCATCGGCCTGTGTCACGGCCTTGCGCAGTTGTCCGGGATGAAGGTTGACGTAGGCGAGGGTGGCGGCGACGAGGTCGTAGGTCGCGCGTACACGCGTCGCATAGGATTTCAGCATGTGCGTCTCGACCAGCAGCGCGGCGCGGTTGCGCAGGGCCACGTAGCCGGTCGAGAAGCGCGGGCCGGAGCCGAAATTCCCGATGCCCTTGGTGATGTCGCGATGGTCGACGAGCTCGAGGTACGGCGCGGCGAGATGGCCTCGCTTCTCGAAGTCGGGAAAGATGAAATTCTGGAAAGCTTCGCTTTGCCACTTCTTGACGGCAGGATGCAAGGGGCCCCATTCCTCCTGGTACCAGGTCAGGTCGTACTGGTAGTCGGCGCCGTCGGTGGTGTGGATGTCCATGAACAGGTCGGGCAGCCACGCGTCGAACATCGCGAGCCAGTCGCGCATCTCGGGCGCGTCCGCCTTCATGTAGTCGCGATTGAGATTCTGGTACTGCGCGTTGGAGCGGAAACCCATCTCGCGCGGCCCGTTCTGGTTGACGCGATGGAACGGGCTGACGTTCTCGTGACCGTCGACGTTGAAGATCGGCAGATAGACCAGGATCGCGTGGTCGAGCAGCCGTGCGTGCTTCGCGCCGACGGAGAGGTCGCGCAGCAGCATCAGTCCGGCGTCGTTGCCTTCGATCTCGCCGGCATGGATGCCGGCCTGCACGAGCACGATTTCCTTGCCGGATGCGCGCGCCGCGGCCGGCGTGAACTCGCCGCCCTTCGCGGCAACGACCAGCATCAGGTCGCGGCCTTCCGGCGAGACGCCGAAGCGCGTGAGGTGGATCGTTTCCGGTGCCGCCGCGGCGAGGCGCTGCAGGTAGGCATGGGTCTGTTCGTACGAAGCCGTGGTCTCGAACTTCGCTCGTTCGGCGGGCGTCGTCCAGTCGGCGGCCGCGGCCCACTGCAGCGAAGACACGGCCGCAAGGATCAGCAGCGCGAGCGCCTGGGTCGCCGACATCGTCGCTTTCATCACGGGATCGCTCGGGGCAGCTGCGGGGCCGCGATGGTACGACGAGGCATCGGCCGTGCGCAGCCTATTCGCGCAGCGGCGGAACGCACGCCGGTGCTGGTTGCAGCGCCGCATGCGGTTGCACGGTCGTTGTGTCAGATTGACCGCAGTGCGCCCGCCGTGCGGACGACAGCTTGCGACGATCCATCCCGACATCCATCCATGAGGAGCGTTCCGCCATGAAATTCGTCCGCAGTCTCGCTTTCATCGCCTTGACCGCCGCGTCCGGCCTGAGCTTCGCCGCCGCGCCGGAGCTGAAGGTCAGCAAGAGCGTCACCATCGATGCGTCCGCCGCGACGGTCTGGGAGAAGGTGAAGAATTTCGACGGCATCAACACCTGGCATCCGGCGTTCGCGAAGGACCAGATCACCTCGGGCAAGAACAACGAAGCCGGAGCGGAGCGCCTGCTGACGATGGGCGACGGCGGCACCATCAAGGAAAAGCTGCTGAGCTTCGACGACAAGAAGCACACCTTCACCTACGAGATTCTCGAAGGCGTGCTGCCGGTCAGCCACTACAAGTCGACCATGAGCGTGAAGCCGGCCGGCAAGGACAAGTCGATCGCCACGTGGTCGTCGACGTTCCAGCGCAAGAATACCGGCGCCAATCCGGGGCCGAACGAGGACGACGCGACGGCCGAGAAGACCGTCGCCGGCGCCTACCAGGCGGGCCTGGACAACCTCAAGAAGATTTCCGAAGCGAAGTAGTGCGGCAGGCATGACCGCGCCGTGCGCCGCTCACGATCGGCGCGCGGCGCTGGGCCGGGCGTGCGATCGCGCCGCGTTCAACCGCCCGGCAGGTGCGCTTTGCGTTCGACCGCGAACGGCAGCGTGTCGGGTCCCGCGGCGCCGGCCGAGAGGATGAAGGCCATCGCCTGGTCGACGCTCCAGTCCGTCGCGACGAGGCGATCGAGCGGCACGATCTCGAGATAGCCACCGGTCGGGTTCGGTGTCGTCGGCACGTAGACCGCGGCGAGTTCCACGCCGTTGGCGTCGCGGAACACGCGCGTGACGAAGCCGAGCGATTTCAGTTCCGGCGACGGAAAGTCGATCAGCACGACGCGCTGCGTGCCCGTCGGCTTGTTCTGCAGCATGCCCATCAGCTTCTTCGCGCCGCCGTAGATGCTGTGCGCGATCGGGATGCGGTCGATGACCCGCTCGAACGCGCCGAGCATGCGCCGCCCGAACATGCGGTTCGCGGCGAAGCCCATCACGTACAGCGCGACCACGGTGACGACGAACGCGAGCAGCGAGATCAGCCAGTCCTGGTTGAGCCGGCCGAGCGTTTCCGGGAACGCCGTCGCGAGCGCGCTGAACAGCGCCGCGACCCAGGGCAGGTTGACCTGCGAGAGCAGCGAGAAGATCGACTTGAACACGACCCAGGTCAGCCAGATCGGGATGAACGTCAGCAGGCCGGTGAGCAGGTAGCGCTGAATGTAGAGAGGTCGCATGATCGTTCGAGGATGAGGGGAAGGACGTGCGATGTCCATGTGCGACCGTTCGCGTCCTGCGAAATCGTGATGCAGCCGGCCGTTTCAACGCGGATCGATGCGACGCAGCGAACTCAATGCGGATCGGGTGGCGCCGGCAGCTCGCGCACCAGGCGGAAGCCGACCGTCGCGTAGCCGATATCGGCCGCGCTGGTGTTGCCGCGTTCGAGGTTCGATTCGCTGTCGTCGTCGCGCCAGGACGCGCCGCGGAACCGATGCTCGCATCCTTTAGCATCATCCTTGGCGCAGCCGCCGAGCCACTGGCTGACGTTGCCGGCGATATCGTACACGCCGGGTGCGGTCGCTTCGAAGCGGCCGACCGGCGCGGTCTGCGCGTAGCCGTCGTCGCAATCCGCCGCCTTGCCGCTGCGGCGGCCGATGTTGGCGGCGCCGCAGGCGGTGCCATCGCCGGCTGGCTGCGCCAGCAGCTGCCATTCGCGCGACGACGGCAGCCGGTAGCGCGCACCGGTTCGCTGCGACAGCCAGTTCGCGTACGCCTCGGCGTCGTTCCAGCTGACGCACACGACGGGATGATCGTCGGCCTGGGCGAAGCCGGGCGCGCGCCAGCTGAGCCCTTCGCTGCGCGCGAACAGTCTCGGCGCATCGCGGCACGGCGCCGCCGCGCGCGCGGTCGCTTCGGCGAAGCGTTCGTAGGCGCCACGCGTGATGTCGCCGGCCGACAGCGCGAAGGCGCGTTCGATGTGGCCGGAGGCGGCCAGCACGGTCGGCACGATGACCATCGGGGGGCCGTCCGGGTCGCGAAACGTGCCGCCCGCGACGAGCAGGTTAGCCGGCCGGTCGAGATCGGCCTGCAGTGCCCGCGCCTGGTCGGGGTCGAGGCGGGCCAGCGTCGGCAGCAACGCCGCCAGCGGCTTGAGTTCGGACACGTCGAACGGATCGTGCCGGCGCGCGCGGCGCTGTTCGACGGCGCGGACGATCGGCGCCTTGAAGGCTTCGTAGGCCGGCCCCGGTGCGAGCTGGGCGCGCTCGGCCAGCGCGATGCCCTGGGAAATGGGATCGCCGGCCGCATCGATGCTGCCCGTCGAAATGGCGCTGGCGGCGCGTTTGGCGAGCGCGCCGAGGACATGCTCGACGCCGCGCAGGGCGTCGCGCTGGCGCGGTTCGGCCTGCAGCACGGCCAGATAGCTTTCGGCCGCATTGTCGCCCGCGGGTTCGACCAGACGGCCGCGCGCGGCGAGGTCGGCGGCCTTCTTCAGCAGCGCCTCGCGTGCGGCCGGCTTCGCGTCGGCGGGATCGACGGCCGGCGCCGCGGAGGTGCCGTCGACGGCCGCGGCGCCCCCGGCATCCTGCGCGCCGGCTGGATCCGATGCGGCGTTCGCGCCGGGCGATGCCGTCGGCGCCGCGGAAGCGTCCGCCGCCGTCGCGGCGTCGGCGGCTGACTCGGAAGGCATCGCCGCGCGCTGAGGCACCTGTGGCAGCAGCGCCAGCAGGCCGGAGAATGCGAGCAGGATCAGCAGGCACAGGCCGAGCGCGCGCGTGCGCCGCGGAATCGAGATGAAGCGTTCGACCAGCGGCAGCCACCATTTCGACAGCCCGATCCGCGGCGGAGCCTGCAGGCGCTTGCCGACCACCGAGATCGCTGCGAGCAACTCCTCGGCGCTCTGGAAACGCGCATCCGGCTGCTTCGCCAGCGCCTTGTCGATCAGCGGCTGCCACGTCCGCCGCGTCAGCGGCAGGCGCGGTATCGGTTTTTCGATATGCGCCAGCGCGATCGCCAGGGAATCGGCGCCCTGGAACGGCATCTCGCCGGTCAGCAGCTCGTAGCAGACCACGCCGAGGCTGTAGAAATCGGAGCGGCCGTCGAGCGGCTGGCCGCGCGCCTGCTCCGGACTCATGTAGCCGGACGAACCGAGCGTTGCGCCCTCGCGCGTCACGCGCGGCTGGTTCGATGCGCTCAGCGCAATGCCGAAGTCGGCCAGCAGCGGACGGTCGAGCTTGTCGAACAGCACGTTTTCGGGCTTCACGTCGCGATGCACGATGCCGTGGTCGTGCGCGTAGCCGAGTGCGTCGGCGAGTGCGTGCATGACCGCCAGCACGCGCTGCGGGTCCTCGCGCAGGTTGCGCGAGGACAGGTCGCCGTTCGGCAGGTACGGCATCGTGTAGTAGATCTGGCCGTCCGAGGTGCGGCCGACGTCGTAGATGCTGACGATGTGCGGATGGTCGAGCCGCGCGATCGTGCGTGCCTCGTGCTCGAAACGGCGAACGATGTCGTCGCTCGGCATGCGTTCGCTGGCCAGGACCTTGATCGCGACCGGCCGCGACAGCGATTGCTGGACCGCCAGGTAGACCGTCGCCATGCCGCCCACTCCGAGGCGGCGGATGAACCGATAGCCGGGAATCACGAACGGCGGTTTCAGCTGAGTCATGGCATTCGCGCACCGACAGGGCGACAATTCTAGCGAAGCACGGCTCGCCGCGTCGGCCGCCGTGCCGGCAAGGACTTGGATTCTTGGAACGCAGCGACAAGAACGATCGGTTCCCCGCGTGCGCAGGCGCGGCACCGCAGGCGCGCAGGCCGCTCGTCGTTGCGATGATGGGGCTGCCCGGCGCCGGCAAGACCTTGATCGCGCAGACGCTGGAGCGGGAGCTCGGTCTGCGCCGCATCTGCCGCGACTCGGTCCGGCGCGCGCTGTTCCCGCGCTGCAGCTACAGCTTCGTCGAGAAGCGTGCCGCGTTTCGCAGCGTGCTGCTGGCGCTCGAGATCAACTGCCTGCTCGGCGAAGCCAGCGTCGTCGACGGCATCACGTTTTCGCGCCGCCAGGATTTCGACCAGATCGAGGCGCTGGCCACGGCGCACGGATTCGACACGCTGCCGCTGCTGATCGATTGTCCGCCGGCACTGGCGCGCGCGCGATTCGTGCGCGACGAACTGGCCAGGCGTCTGGGCAGCGATGCGCGCGAGGAATCGTTCGTCGACGCGTTCGTCGCGCATTTCCAGGACCCGCCGCGCTCGGCCCTGCGCATCGACGGCAGCTTGCCGGCGCACGACATGTGCCGGCTCGCGGTGGTCGAAATCGCCGCGCGGCTTCCGCTCACGGCGGCGACTTGAGTTTGGCCCCCTTGAAGTAGTGCACGCGCATGTCCAGCGCGCGGTTGCTGCGTCCGATGAAGACGAAGCGCGGATTCCACCATTGCGCCATGCGGCCCTTGTCGCGGAAGCGCGTGTTCTCCAGCTCCAGAAAGACGCCGATGCATGGATAGTCGTGCGTCTTCGCGTAGTCCTCCAGCAGCGTGCACGAGCGCTTCAGCAGGCTCATCACCAGCGGCGTCGAGCGCCACTTGGCGCCGACGAACGTGCGCCAGTAGTAGACCGGCTGGCCGAGCTGCTGCGGAGTGGAGGGGATCGCCGTGCAGACGCCGGCGACGCTGCCGTCCGAACTCAATGCGTGCATCACGACCTGGTTCAGGCGTTCCTTGATCTGCGCCTCGTCGTTGAGCGCGCCTTCCTGGGTCCAGAACGCGCGGATCGCTTCCGCATCGGCGGGTTGCATCGACTGCCAGTCGTTGACGTAGCGGAACGCCGGTTCGGCGATGCTGTCGGGCTCGCTCATGGGTTGGCTTTCTCCGGCTCGTTCGGGGTGGAGGCATAGGAGGCGGCCGTCGGCGCATCGGCGCTCGCGGCTGCGGCGGGCGGCTGGCTGAAGCCGACCTCGCGCAAGGCTTCGTCCGGCAGCGCATACGAGGACGTCAGGAACTCGCCCTCGTGGATGATCTCCGGGAACAGCACGCCGGCGAGCGCCTGCACGGCGAAGATTTCCTGCACGCCGCCGGTGAACTTGAGCAGGCCGATCGTGTTGCCGGTGCCGATGTGCACGGCCCACACGCCGCTCTGTCGATCGGCATTGGCTTCGGTGATCTCGATGTCGGTGAATGCGTTCGACTCGCGCAGCTGCGAGAGACCGATGAAGGCGACCGGCCCGATGAAATCGAGTCCGCGGCAGAAACCCGGTACGCGCGCGACGTCGGTCTTCGCGCCGGTCTTCGGATCGATGGTGACCAGCGCGCCGCGGCCCGATTCGAGCACCCACAGGCGATCGTCGTACCAGCGCGGCGAATGCGGCATCGACAGGCCCCGCACGACGACCTTGTCGGTCGCCATGTCGATCAGGATGCCGCCGTCGCGCTTGTTCGCGCGCCAGCCCTGCGGCGTGTTCGTTTCGCCGAGCGCGGTCAGGTAGCGCGGCTTGCCGTCGCGCATCGCCAGGCCGTTGAGGTGGCAGCGGTCCTCCGGCGCATAGTGGGTGACGAAGCGCGGCCTCCAGCGCGGCACGAAGCTCGATTTCGTATCGAGCGTGCACAGGCACGAGAACAGCGTGTTCACGAACCACAGGTCGCCGTGCTTGTCCCAGGCCATCTCGTGGATGTCGATCGCGCCGGTGATGTGGCCGCGTCGCGCCAGGTACACCGCGTCGTGGCGCGGCGGATCGTGCAGGCGCTTGGCGAGGGCGGGCATGTTGCGGAATTCGGCGATCTCGATCGCCGTGCCGAGCGCGAGGCGCTCGCCGTCCGCGGCCATGCCCATCGGGCGCGTGAACGTGCGGAAATGCGTGTTGATCGAGCCGCCGTCGGGCCGCAGGATCACGAGCTTGCCCGCCTGATACGTGCTGACGACGAGGCAGCCTTTGAGCTGGCGCAGCAGGTCGGGAAAGTTCGTCGTGTGGACGCTGCCGAGGACTTCGGCGACGGAGGCGGGTTTCTTCTCGGCGGTTTCGGCGGCCGGCGTTTCTGCCGCGGCAGGGGCGGGATCGGCGAGGGGCTCGGTCGTGCTCATGGCGTGAGAGTCTGCGTGGCGATGGGCAAGGCCGTATCGTGCCATGAACGACGGCGCGGGCGTTGCGCTGCCGTGTCGTGGCCGATGTCGGGTGGGGAAGAGGAATCGTTGCGTGGGCCGACTTCGCTGCGCCGTGCCCGGCAAGGGGCGGCGCGTGGCCGCGCCGCCGTGCGTGATGTGCGAAGCGACCGGCGACAGCCGCCTCCAATGACGGAAGCGGCTGCGCCGCGACGGCTATCCGTCGAAACCGTCGACGAAAATCACGTCGCTGATGTCGAGTTCGAATGCGCCGATGTCCGTCTGGCCGTTGAGGGTGCGCGGGAACCCGCTGCCGCGCTGGTCGGTCGCCGAGCCGAGTGCGTTGTTGCCGAAGTTGATGGCCGGGCTCAGCGGCGACAGCGAGTGCGTGGCGGTGGAGCCGCCATTGAAGGCCAGGCTCTTCAGCAGGGGATTGGTCAGCAGGATCGTCCCGCCCGGCGTCACTACGGTCGACGGGAAATACACGAGATTGCTGGCTCCGCTCGTCGTCGCTCCGGAAATGCCGCCGATGTCGTCGATCTGCGGACCGTTGCCGTCGTTCTTGTCGGTCGTGTTGTTCGAGATCAGCACACTTTGCAAGTCGACGTTGTTGGCCGACTTGATCGCCACGCCACCACCGTACTTGTTGGCGCTATGCGTGGTGTTGAACGCGATCGTGCTGTTCTGGAACTCGCCGTCGTTGCCGCGTACGTAGACGCCGCCGGTATTGCCGGCCGACGTGTTGCCGGAAACCGTGCTGTTGTTCAGCTTCCACGGTCCGGTCGCGTTGCCGAGATTGAACATGATGATGCCGCCGGTATTTCCTCCGGCGTTGGCCGACACCGTCGAGTTCGTCATGAAGATGTCGCCGGTGAGATACAGGCCGCCGCCGATGTTGGCCGCGTTGCCGCTGATCGTGTCGTACTTGAAGAACGCGTCGCCGCCGTCCACGCCATAGAACGCACCGACCTGGGCGCCGCCACCGGTACCTCGCGTCGGCGACTGCACGGAATTTCCGCGGATCGTGCTGTAGGCCACGGTGAGGAAGCCGGTCGTGTAGACGCCGCCGCCATAGGCGCCGGAGGCGCTGGAGTGAGCGGTGCTTCCGGACACGATGCTGTCGATGACGGTGACGCCGGTATAGCCGAACACGGCGCCGCCGCGAACCGGGGTCGTCGTGCTCGAACTGCCGGCATCGCAATACTTGATCCAGGAATTGTTGATCGCCACGGTGCCGGCGCCGGACGCGATGCAGCCGCCGCTGGCGTTGCCGAAGCCTCCGTCGGCGAGATATTTCTTGCCGTCGGCGATGCTGACGTCGTTGATCGTGACGGTGCCCGACCCGATATGTTCGAGCGGCCGATACGTGTAGCCGCCGCTGATCGTCAGTCCGAGCGCGCCCGGCCCCTGCAGGGTCAGGTCGTTGACCGCGGTGATGACGTCGCCGGTCGTCAGCGTGATCGTGCTGCAGCCGGTGTTGGTGAGGTCGATCGTGTCGCCGCTGAGGGCATCGGCGACCGCCTGGCGGTAGCTGCCGGGGCCGGAGTCGTTGCAGTTCGTCACCGCAATCGACGCGGCCGGGACGGGCGGAATCGAGCGCTGCTTGTCCTGCATGAACGCGACCAGCGATTGCCGGTCGGCGTCCGACCAGGGCGCGCGTTGGATCGGAAGAGCCGATGCCGGTACGGGTATCGGCGAATGTGCGACTGGACTGGCCGTCGCAAAGGCCCGTTCGGGTGAAGCGATACTGGATCCGACCGCCAGCGCGAGCGCCAGACAGGCGGGTAACAGCTTGACGCGCGGCGTAATTGCCTGCGCACCATCAATACGTTTCATGGTGATCTCCCTTGGGTTTGAACAACCTTGTTCTGCCCGCCGCTCGGGCATTCGCGCCTTCCCCGCAGCTCGCGGTCCGGCGCTGTAAAAAAGTGTATCTATTTCGTAAAGGTGTGATGTGAATCACCCCTGTTGGCTCCTTTACCCCAGTACGAGAAAACGCGAAGGATCGTGACACTCGCGTGACGACCGTCCTGTCGCCGTGCTGGTTTCGGCGCAAAAAACCCGTCTCATTGCGCCAATGGCAGGCTAGAGGTATGCGGCCGCGGCGACTGCCGACCCGGTGGCGCAGGCACGCGTGCACGTGTCCACATTGATGTGTGAACTACGTCACATTTTTGGGCCCGAAGGCGAAAGGGGCGGGCTCGAGGCGAGATCGCTCGGGATCAGCGGCGGCCTTCGATGCCGGCGCCGCGCTTGCGCCGCACGTAGAGCTGCTTGCGCACGCGCGCGATGACTTCGCCACCGGCGGTGTGGACTTCGGTCGTCTGCCAGCGCAGGGTCTTGTCTCCGCCGGACGTCGCCGCGCGGATTTCCTCGAGCATCGCCTCGTCGACGTGGAACTCGGCGTAGACGTCCTCGCGCCCGGGTGCGACGAATTCGATCTCGGCGGCCTTGTCCCAGACGATGTAGTCGCTGCCGAGGCAACGCAGCGTCAGGATCATCCAGAACGGATCGGTCATCGCGAACAGGCTGCCGCCGAAATGCGTGCCGACGTAGTTGCGGTTGTACCAGCGCCGGCGCAGCACGACGCGCGCGCGGCGCCAGTCGTCGGAGATCTCCAGCACGCGGATGCCGGCGAACAGCAGCGGCGGGTAGAGGTTGAGCACGCGCCGCACGGCGCGTGCGGACGGCGCGCGCATCGCGGTCAGAACAGCAGGGAGGACATCTTGCGCCGGTACGCGCCGACGAGTTCGGCATCGTCGATCACATTGAAGGCGGCGATCAGGCGTTTTTTCGCCTGGCCTTCGTTCCAGCCGCGATCGGCCGCGAGCACCGCGAGGAACTGTTCGAGTCCGCCGATCGTGTCGCCCTGCAGCAGGAGGCGCACGCCGAGCAGGTCGCGCGCGGCAAGATCGGCGGGGTCGCGGCCGACGCGCGCGATCAGCTCGGCCGCCGCAGGCGCTCCCTTCAGCGCATGGGCGAAATCGAGCTGGCCGCGCAACCGCTTGGCGCGTTCGTCATTGGCCAGGTTGGCCGGCAGGCTGTCGAGTTCGACTTCGGCTGCCGCCGCATTGCCGACCTGCATCTGCGCGACGGCCAGATCGAGTTTCAGCTCGGCCTTGTCCGGCGCGGCGGCGAGTTCCTGCTGGATGCGCGCAATGGCCTGTTCCGGCGTTTCCGCCACGGCCGGTTCGTCGGCGCTGAAATCCTCATCCGCCGCCGCATTCGGCTGCACGTGACGCGACAGGAACTCGCGGATCGCGCTTTCCGGCAGCGCGCCGGTGAAGCCGTCGACCAGCTGGCCCTCGCGCAGCAGCACGACGGTCGGAATGCTGCGTACCCCGAACGAGGCGGCCAGCGCCTGCTCCTTGTCGCAGTCGATCTTCGCCAGGCGCACCGCGCCGTGGTACTCGCCGACGACTTTTTCGAGAAGCGGACCGAGCGTCTTGCACGGACCGCACCAGGTCGCCCACAGGTCGACCAGCACGGGCTGCTGGAACGAGGCCTGGATGACGTCGGCCTCGAAATTGGCCTCGGTGGCGTCGAACACGTAGGGGGAAGCGGCGGTTGCGGACATGGCACGGACTCCGGAAAGCGATCAGCCGCAGATTGTGCCAGTCGGGCACCAGGGCAAGGTGACGATGCGTGGAAGATCGGGTTGGAGCATGCCCCGAGAACGTGTCCCCTTCCGCTTGCCGGCACCTTCCCCGCTTCGCAGGGGAAGGACTCGTACTGCAGCCGCGTGCCCGCTTTCCACGAAGCAGAGCGCGTGCCTTCCCTTCCCCTGCGAAGCGGGGGGAAGGTGCCCGGAGGGCGGAAGGGGGCGCCTTTTACAGGGCGCCGGAACGGACGCCCTCAATACCCCAGCAGTTCCTCACCCTGCGCGATCGAGGTGTCCGTGTCGACCTTCGCCAGCGGCGTCTGCGGCTTGCCGGCTTCCTTGTAGACCTGGCCTTCCTTCATCACGAACGCGACGTGCTGCATCAGCTTGATGTCGTCGAGCGGATTGCCGTCGACCGCGATCACGTCGGCGTACTTGCCGGCTTCGACCGTGCCGAGATCCTTCGACTTCTTCAGCAGTTCGGCCGCATGCGTCGTCGCCGCCTGCAGCACGAACATCGGCGGCATGCCGGCCTCGACCATGTATTGGAATTCCTTCGCGTTCTCTCCGTGCGGATAGACGGCCGCGTCGGTGCCGAACGCGATCTTCACGCCGGCCTTGTACGCGCGGCCGGCCGTCGCCTGGATCAGCGGCCCCACCTGGGCCGCCTTGGAAGCGATCTGCGCCGGGTAGTAGCCGGGGATCTTCGCCTTCTCCTCGACGTACTTGCCGGCGATGATCGTCGGCACGTACCAGGTGCCGTGTTCCTTCATCAGCTTGATGTCGGCGTCGTCCATGAACGTGCCGTGCTCGATCGAATCGACGCCGCCGATCACCGCGCGGCGGATCGCTTCCGCACCGTGCGCGTGGGCGGCGACGGTGAAGCCGTAGTCGTGCGCGGCGGCGACGACGGCCTTGATTTCCTCGAGCGTCAGCTGCGCGTTGTCGACGCTGCTGCTTTCGTCGAGCACGCCGCCGGACGGCATGATCTTGATCACGTCGGCGCCGTCCTTGTAGTGCTGGCGGACCGCCTTCCACGCATCGTCGGCGCCGTTGATGATGCCGTCCTTCGCATGCGGATCGCCTTGCAGGTCGGCGCGGTAGCCGTCGGTATCGTCGGCGTGCCCGCCGGTCGAACCGATCGCGCCGCCGGCGGTGAAGATGCGCGGGCCCGGCACGATGCCCTTGTTGATCGCATTGCGCAGCGCGATCGATGCGTTCGCGCCGTCGCCGAGATTGCGTACCGTCGTGAAGCCGGCGTCGAGCGTGCGGCGCGCGTAGACCGTCGAACGGATCGCGTAGTCGGCGACGTTCCAGCGGAACTGGTCGGTGTAGCCGGTCGGGCTGGTCTCGCCGGTCAGATGGGTGTGGCTGTCGATCAGGCCCGGCAGGCAGGTGGCATTGCCGAGTTCGATCGCCTGCGCGCCGGCGACGTCGGCGTGGCCGGACTTCACCTCGCGGATCCGCTTGCCTTCGGCAACGATCGTCGTCTCGCCGAGCAGCTTGCCGGCCGCAGTGTCGATCAAGTGGCCGCAGTGCAGCGCGACCACCGCGGGCGCGGCTGCGCTCGTTTCCGCGGCCGTGGCGGCGGAGCCGGCCAAGGCGGCCATGACGGCCAGGCTGATCCGGCAAATCGGCAGACGATGCCTCATCGTTGTTCTCCAGGCGAAGGGAGGCGGCATCATACGGGGTCGCGTGGTCGCTTTGCGCCGCGAAAAGGCGACGCGCAACTGTGGAACATTGCTACGCGACCGCTTACAGTGGGCCAACGGGATGGAAGCTAGGGGGCAGTGCAATCGTGACGCCGATCGACGACGTTGCGGGGCGGGTCGTGCCCGATTCGAGCGGGTCCGGTCCTTGTGAACCCGATTCTGCTGGAGCCGCCTTGTTCGCGCGCGTCTACGACGAATTGCATCGTCTGGCGCATCGCGAGCGCCGCGCGCAGGGACGCGACCTCACGCTGAACACCACCGCGCTGGTCCACGAGACCTGGCTGAAGCTGCGCGAGCACGTCGGCGGCGACGCCAGTGCGGGGCAGTTCTTTGCGCTCGCCGCGCGTGCGATGCGCCAGATCCTGGTCGACTACGCGCGCCGCCGGCATGCGCGCAAGCGCGGCGGCGACTTCACCTGGACCGAGCTCTCCGACGACCTCGCCGAAGACGGCCGTGCCCTATCCGACGTGATCGCGCTCGACCGCGCGCTGGATGCACTCGAACGCGTCGATCCGGAACTGGGTGCCCTGGTCGAATGCCACATCTTCGCCGGCCTCGCGATGGACGAAGTGGCCGCTCTGCGTGGCGTCGCCACGCGCACCGCCTTTCGCGACTGGCGCCGCGCGCGCGCCTTCCTGCTCGAACGCATCGCGGCCGGCACGCCGGCGGAATGACCCGATGGACGCTCGGCGCTGGCAGCGGGTCGCAGCGATCTTCGATGAACTGGTCGACCTGCCGCAGCGCGCGCGCGAAGAAGGACTGGCGCGGCTGTGCGGCGAGGATGCCGATCTGCATGCGGAAGTCGCGGCGCTGCTGCGGCGCGACGCGCTCTGCAGCGACGGTGTCACCGACGCGCTGCAGGCGCCGGCGCGACTCGCGGCCGACTGGGCGGACGATCCCGATGGGGGAGGAACGGCCGCTGCCGGACGCCGGGTCGGACCGTGGCGCGTGCTGCGCGAACTCGGCCGCGGCGGCATGGGCGTGGTCTACTACGCCGAGCGCGCCGACGAGCAGTTCGAGCAGCACGCGGCACTGAAGCTGATCCGCGCCGACGGCGACGCGCGCGACCTGCGCCGGCGCTTCCTGCGCGAGCGCCAGATCCTCGCGCGGCTCGAGCATCCGCACATCGCCAGGCTGCTCGACGGCGGCATCGACGCCGGCGGCAATCCGTATTTCGCGATGGAGTACGTCGACGGTGCGCCGCTGCTCGCCTATGTGGCTGCCCATCAATGCGACTTGCGCGAACGCCTGCGCCTGTTCCTGGAGATCTGCGCGGCGCTGCAGTTCGCCCATCGGCAACTGGTCGTGCATCGCGACATCAAGCCGTCGAACGTGCTGGTCGCGCGCGACGGCAGCGTCAAGCTGCTCGATTTCGGCATCGCCACGCTGGTCGACGGCGCGCCGTCATCGGAAACGCAGACGCAGCTGCATCCGTTGACGCCGGCGTACGCGGCGCCGGAACAGCTGCGCGGCGATCCGGTGACGACCGCAACCGACATCTACGCGCTCGGCGCCGTGCTGCACGAACTGCTGACCGGCGTGTGCGCCTACCGCACCGCCGAAGGCGCGTCGGGCGAAGCGCGGCTGCGTGCGATGGAAGACCCGTCCGGCGCTTATCCCAGCGTCGCCGTGCGCACCACGACCGGCGCGCACGAGGCGGCACGCAAGCGGCCGACCGTCGAGCCGGTGCCCGAGCGCATCCTGCGCGGGGATCTCGATTTGATCACGTCGACCGCGCTGCGTGCGGAAGCGCCTCGCCGCTATGCGACCGTCGATGCGCTCGCCGACGACGTGCGCCGCTTCCTGGACGGGCGGCCGATCGCCGCACGCGCCGACACGGCGCGCTATCGATTCGCCAAGTTCGTCGCACGGCACCGATCCGGCGTCTCGCTAGCCGTGGTCTTCGTCATCGCGCTGATCACCGCGCTGGTCGTCGCGCTCGTGCAAGCCGACCGCGCGCGCGAACAGGCGCGCCAGGCACGCGCCGCCGCTGCGCTGGCGCGCCAGCAGACCGAGCGCGCCGAAGGCGTGCGCCGCTTCCTCGTCGGCGTGTTCGAACAGGCCACGCCGGACGCGAACCAGGGCAAGCCGCTGAGCGCGCACCAGCTGCTGGAAAAGGGCGAGCAGCAGTTGTCGCAATCGGCCGACCAGCCGGCCCTACAGGCCGACGCGGCCGCGTTGATCGCCGTCCTGTACCAGCAGATCGGCGATTTCGAGCGCGCCGATGCGCTGCTCAAGCGCGCGCTCGCCGACGCCGGCGACGCGCGCGTTCCCGACGACGTGAAGGCGCGCGTACTCGTCGAAATCGCGCTCGGCGAGGACGAGGCAGGAGCCTGCGACGACGCGCTGGCGCATGCGCGCCAAGGCATCGCCCTGCTCAAGCCGGACGACATCGGCAGCGCGGAAACGCTGGCCAAGGCGCACGACCTCATCGCGCACTGCCTGATCGGGGCCGGAGAACTGGCGGCGGCCGAAACGGTGCTGAACGAAGCGCTGCGACAGGACGGCGCGGCGCTCGGGCCGCAGAGCGAAATCGTCGGCGAGGAATGGGTCCTGCTCGGCAACGCGCTGGCCGGCATGGCGCGCTTCGACGAAGCCGAAGCGGCGTTCCATCGCGGCATCGAGATCTGGCGGTCGCGCTACGGCGACGACAGCAACCATGTCGCCCACGCACTCAACGAGCTCAGCAGCGCGCTGAGCGACAAGGGCGACTTGGCGGGCGCCGAGAGCGCCTTGCGCCAGTCGCTGCAGATCCGCATGGACAGCGTCGGTCCGGATCACCGGGATACCCTGGTCGTGCAGAGCAATCTGCTCGGCATCATCGAAGCGGAAGGGCGTTTCGCCGAAGGCGTGTCCGAGCGTCTGCGTCTGCGCGAGCGCGGCAAGGCCGGCGGCCAGCTGCATCCGCAGGATCTCGCCTCTTCCCACCTGAATGTCGGCAAGGACTATCGCGAGCTGGGCTTGTTCGACAAGGCGACGAGCGAATTGCGCGCCGGTATCGAGGTCCTCGGCCAGGCGAGCGGGAAGCCGAACCAGCAGCGCGTCTCGCTGCTGCGCACGCTCGGTACCGTGCAGGCGTTGCAAGGCGACTACGAGGCCGCGGAGGACTCGCTGCGGCGGGCGCTGGCCGGCCAGCTCGAAGTCGATCCGTCGGGCGCGCTGCGCATCGCGCTGGTGCGGCTCGACCTCGGCAACCTGCTGCGCCGCCAGCATCGCGACGCGCAAGCGCTCGAACAACTGCAACTGAGCCGCGATGCGTTCGCCTCGCTGGCTCGCTCGACCGGCTCGTCGCGCGGCAACGTCCTCGCCGCGATCAGCGAGACGCAGCTCGACGAAGGCCATGCCGAGGAAGCGCGCACGACGGCGGAGTCCGCACTCGCCGCCGCGCGTGCCGACCTGCCGGCGGCCAACTATCAGCTGGGTACGCCCTTGTTCGCGCTGGCGCGCGCCGATCTGGCGCTCGGGCGCGCGGCCGAAGCCGAAAGCCTGCTGCGCGAAGCGGCCGGCGTGCGCAGCCCGCCGCATCCGCCGTCCGATCCGCGCGTGCTCGAAGTGCAGGTGGCGCTCGCCAATGCGCTGACGCTCGAAGGGCGAAGCCGCGATGCCGAAGCGATCCGCAGTCAGGTCGAACCCGCATTGCGGGCATCCACATCGCCGTATGCCGCCGACCTGCTGGCACGGTTGGAAGCCGATATCGCCAAGACCGATGCGCCGCGTCGCGCGACGTCCAAGCCCTGAAAGTCCCTGGCGGCAATCCGCCGCTTCGTCGCGAGTGCGTCGTGCCGGCGTGGCCCGTTCGGACCACGCCGGCGTGTCACCGCATTGCTTTCGTCAGATGCCGTTGCCGTCGAAACCGTCGCGGAAGATCGTGTCGCCGTAGCACGCCATCGGTGCGTAGGCGAGCTTGGCCATGACGACGAAATTGCCGCCGGCTTGCAGCGCGACGTCTTGCGTGGGCATCGACAAACGCGAGCTCAGCTGCATCGACGCTTCGCCCGAATGGCCGCTCGTCGCAGCCGCTTGCAGGCTGCCCTGGATGGCGTAGCGATGCGTCGCCGTGTGGCTGGCGGCATGGGCGGACGTGGCTGCCGCGAGCAGTGCCAGCACGGCAAGTGCCGGCCCCCCGCGGATGACCGGGTAGGAAGTGTGCATGATCACTTCTCCCCGTCGGCTTCCAGCTTGTCCAGGCGCGCCATGACTCGATCGAGCTGGCTGTGCAGGTCCGCGTTCTGCTGCCGCAGCTGCGCGTTCTCGTTCTCGACCTTGCGGTTGAGGCCCTGGATTGCCGCCAAGGCGACGCCGCTCTCGTCCACGGTCGTGATGTGCTTCTCATCGTTGCCGAGGCCGAACGTCTTGGCGAAGTCTTCGGCGAACGGGCCCATGTGCTGGCCCTCGGCGCGAGACGCCTTGTAGAACCACGTCTGCACCGGCAGCGCGACCAGCTTGTCGAGCACCGCGATCGCGTCGACGCTGCCGAAACCTTCCTTGAAGCTGCGGCTGGACGCGTTCGTCCAGACGCCGCCGGACGTCACGTACGCGCCGTTGCCGTGGCTGTCGCCGTCGTTGCCGACGGTCAGCGGCCCGTGATACGTGGTTCCGTTGAAGGCGAACTCGGCATAGCCGCCGGGGCCATGGAGGTAGTTGACGGTGAGCAGGCGGTCGTACGTCAGCGTCGTGCCGTTGTAGGTCATGCCGTTGATGTCGAGGTAGCCGCCGGGTTCGGCCGCGATATTGAAGCCGGAGTAGGCCGGGTTCGCGGTCGTCTCCAGCGTCAGATCCGCATTGGTGCCGGGCAGCGACGGCGACGGCGCGATCGTCAGTTCGTCGTACAGCGGATTGCCGTCCGGCGCATGCGAGGTGTTGATGCCGACACCACCGGCCGCGGCGACGATGAACTGGTTCTGCGCCGAGTCGCGGATGCCGGAGGCAAGACCGTTGTCGTTGTAGCCGCCGATCATCGTCGAGCCGTCGTTCAGCGTCGCCGCGTGGTAGCCGATCGCCGTCGAATAGGCGCCGCTCGCCCCGTCGGGGTAGGCGATGCCCACGGCTCCGTTGGGATTGAAGTAGGCGGCGGTATGCGCGTTCGATTCGATGTAGACCGTGTTGGTATCGGCCGTGCCGATGTAGCTGCCGGAAGGAATGCCGGCATTGCCGTCCAGCGTCCAGGAACCGGGGCAGCTGCCGCCCTCCGGTTCGACCGGCGAACGCACGTCGAGCGCCGTGAATTGCGTTTCGCCCGCCGGTTTGACCTTGACGCCGACCCAGCCCTGGCTGGCGAGCGGTGCCATCGCGCCGAAATCGACGGCGGTGACGAAATTGCCCTCCTTCACGGGAACCGCGTAAAGCGTGATGGGGCCGGCGAGTACCGCGCCGCCTTCCCGTTGCGAATACAGCGTGAGCTGCATGTCATAACTGCCGTCGGCGGCCTTGCCGGCATCCTGCAGTGAACCGTGGTAGGTGAAACTGTCCGCGTGCACGACCGGTACGCCGATCGCCAATGCCGCAGCCAGCGCTACAGACAAAGTCAAACGTTTCATAAGTCCTCGGTGCCTTGCGAGGGAACACTCCCCCAAAGGAGCACGTACGGCAATTCACCCCAAGTCGTGCCAACCCAGTTCCGGACGCCTCGGCGGTTACAGCTGTCGACCGGACGCCGGCGGCGGCGCCTTTCCTCCGGCCCGGCGCTGGGTTAGGCTCCGGACCCCCTAATTGGAACCCTCGCCCGGCGCGCGCATGTGCGCCGCGCTGCCATGCCCATGCAAGAAACCTACGATCCGCAGGCGGTCGAAACCGCCGCGCAAGCCTTCTGGAATGCCTCGCGAGCGTTCGTCGTGGACGAGCATTCGACCAAGCCGAAGTTCTTCTGCCTGTCGATGCTGCCGTATCCGAGCGGGGCGCTTCACATGGGGCACGTGCGCAACTACACGATCGGCGACGTGATCAGCCGCTACCAGCGCATGCAGGGCCGCAACGTGCTGCAGCCGATGGCGTGGGACGCGTTCGGCCTGCCGGCCGAGAACGCCGCGATCAAGAACAACACGGCGCCGGCGAAGTGGACCTACGCCAACATCGAGCACATGCGATCGCAGCTGGCGACGCTCGGCTACGCGATCGACTGGTCGCGCGAGTTCGCCACCTGCAAGCCGGACTACTACGTGCACGAGCAGCGCATGTTCGTGTGCCTGTTCAAGAAGGGCCTGGCCTATCGCAAGCAGTCCGTCGTGAACTGGGATCCGGTCGACCAGACCGTGCTCGCCAACGAGCAGGTCATCGACGGACGCGGCTGGCGCACCGGCGCGGTGGTCGAGAAGCGCGAGATCCCGCAGTGGTTCCTCAAGATCACCGCCTATGCCGACGAGTTGCTGCGCGGGCTCGACGCGATGCCGGGCTGGCCCGACGCGGTCAAGACGATGCAGCGCAACTGGATCGGGCGCTCGGAAGGCCTGGAAATCCAGTTCGCCGTCGAAGGCGAGTCCGAGCCCCTGACCGTGTTCACGACGCGTCCGGACACGCTGATGGGCGTGACCTATCTCGCCGTCGCGGCCGAGCACCCACTGGCGCTGAAGGCCGCCGATGCCAAGCCGCTGGTCGCGGCGTTCATCGAGGAATGCCGCCACGGCGGCACGGCCGAAGCGGATATCGAGACGCAGGAGAAGAAGGGCATCGATACGGGCCTCACCGCCATCCATCCGGTGACGGGCGAGCGCGTGCCGATCTGGATCGCCAACTTCGTGCTGATGGGCTACGGCACCGGCGCGGTGATGGCGGTGCCGGGCCACGACCAGCGCGACTGGGAATTCGCGACGAAGTACGACCTGCTGATCAAGATGGTGATCGTCAGCGACGCCGTGCGCGACGCGATCCGCGAACTCGGCCGCGATGCCGCGCGCAATCCCGACGCGATGTCGGCCGCGCTCGGCGAGAGCCGCGCGATCGACGTCTACGAGGCGCCGGGCGCGGTCAGCGTCTACGAGGAATTCGAACGCGCGATCATCGAGGACGGTGCCTACACCGACTACGGCACGCTGGTGAATTCCGGCGAGTACGACGGCCTGGACTACCGCGGCGCATTCGATGCGCTGGCGGCTCGTTTCGAGCAGAGCGGCACCGGCGCACGACGCGTCAACTGGCGCCTGCGCGACTGGGGCGTTTCGCGCCAGCGCTATTGGGGCTGTCCGATTCCGATCGTGTACTGCCAGAAATGCGGTGCGGTGCCGGTGCCGGAAGACCAGCTTCCCGTGCTGCTGCCCGAGGACGTCGAGTTCACCGGCGTGAAATCGCCCATCAAGGCCGACCCCGAATGGCGCAAGACCACGTGCCCCGATTGCGGCGGCGCGGCCGAGCGCGAGACCGACACGTTCGACACGTTCATGGAGTCGAGCTGGTACTACGCGCGCTACACCAGTCCCGGTGCCGCCGCGATGGTCGACGGCCGCGCGAACTACTGGCTGCCGGTCGACCAGTACATCGGCGGCATCGAGCACGCGATCCTGCATCTGCTGTACTTCCGCTTCTATCACAAGCTGCTGCGCGACGAAGGCCTGGTCCAATCCGACGAGCCGGCGACGAATCTGCTGTGCCAGGGCATGGTCATCGCGGAGACGTTCTATCGGGAATCGGCGACCGGCAATCGCGAATGGTTCAATCCGGCCGACGTGGAAATCCGGCGCGACGAGAAGGCACGCATCGTCGGTGCCGTTCTCAAGAGCGACGGTCAGCCGGTGGAAATCGGCGGCACCGAGAAGATGTCGAAGTCGAAGAACAACGGCGTCGATCCGCAGTCGATGGTCGGCAAGTTCGGCGCCGACACGGTGCGCCTGTTCTCGATGTTCGCGGCGCCGCCGGACCAGTCGCTGGAGTGGAACGAGGCCGGCGTCGAAGGCATGGCGCGCTTCCTGCGCCGTTTCTGGCGCGAGGTGACGACGCACGCGGCCAACCCGGATCATCCGGTCGTCGATGCAGGCAAGCTCGACGCGGCGCAGAAGACCCTGCGCCGCCAGGTGCACGAGACGATCCAGAAGGTCTCCGACGACATCGGCCGCCGCTACGCGTTCAACACCGCGATCGCCGCATTGATGGAGCTGCTGAACGCGCTCGGCAAGTTCGACGACCAGAGCGACCAGGGGCGCGCGGTGCGCCACGAGGCGCTCGAAACGATGGTGCTGCTGCTCAATCCCGTCACGCCGCATATCGCCCACGCGCTGTGGCAGGCGCTCGGCCATGGCGAGACGCTGATCGAAGACCAGCCCTGGCCGAAAGCCGACGCGCATGCGCTGGTCAAGGACGCGGTCACGCTGGCGGTGCAGGTCAACGGCAAACTGCGCGGCACCATCGAGATGCCCGTATCGGCCGGCAAGGAGGAGATCGAACGCGCGGCGCTGGCCGAGCCGAAGGTCGCTGATTTCCTGGCCGGCGCGGCGCCGAAGAAAATCATCGTGGTGCCGGGCAAGATCGTGAATATCGTGGTGTGACGTCGACTTCATCCTCGTCATTCCGGCGAACGCCGGAACCCAGCGGCTCTGTCGCCTCACCGGACGGCCCTGGGTCCCGGCGTTCGCCGGGATGACGAAGCAAGAGACTCGCACGGTCTCGCCCAAGATGCTTCCAGTACGATGACCCCCATCCTCTACATGAACCGCGAGTCCGGCCACAGCTACAAGGTGGCGCTGGCGCTTCGCCTGATGGGCGTGCCGTTCGAGCAGCACGCGGTCGATCTCAATCTTCCACGCGAGCAGCGCAGCGAGGATTTCCGGCGCGCCGCGCTGTTCGGCGAAGTGCCGGCGCTGGTGGACGAGGAGGGCCTGAGCGTCTGCCAGTCGAACGCGATCCTCGACCACGTGGCGCGCCGCTACGGCAAGCTCGACGGCGACACGCCGGCCGAACGCACGCGCGTACGCGAATGGCTGTCGTGGGAAGCGAACCGGCTGGCGATGAGCTTTCCGCATCTGCGTTTTTCGCGCCGCTTCACGCCGGCCGGTGCGGTGCTGGAAGCCTACTGGGCCGCGCGCATGCAGGCGGATTTCGATCGCCTCGACCTGGCGCTGCGCGAGCGGCCTTTCCTGCTCGGCCACGCGCCGACGATCGCCGATATCTCCTGCTGCGGCTACCTCTACTGGACCGACCAGGCCGACGTCGATCTGGCCCCTTGGCCGGCGATCTCGGCGTGGCTGGCGCGGATAAGCTCGCTGCCGGGCTGGTCCGCACCGTATGATCTGCTGATTGCCAGCGATCCGATTCTTCCTGGAACCCGTACATGAGCTTGCACCGCCTCCACTTCGTCGCCATCGCCGTCTTCGCCTTGCTGCTCGGCGCGTGCGGATTCCACCTGCGCAAGGAGGCCGAGCTGCCGCCGAGCATGAAGCGCGTCTACATCGTGGGCGCCGATCCGTCCTCGCTGCTGGCCAAGGACCTGACCAAGGCGCTGACGCGCTCGGGGTCGCAGGTCGTCAGCCAGGCCGATGCCGACGCGTCGGTCATGAAGATCGGCACGAACGCGTTCACCACCGACGTGCTGTCGGTCAGCGGCACCGCACGCGCGAGCGAGTACGCGCTGCGCTACCACGTCGAATTCGAAGTACAGAATGCGGCCGGTACCGCGCTGCTGCCGAAACAGACGATCGAGCTGTCGCGCGAATTCACGTTCGATGCGAGCCAAGCGCTCGGCGTTTCGGCCGAGACCGACCTTTTGACCAAGGAACTGCAGCGCGACATGGTGCAGACGATCCTGCGCCGTCTCGAAGCGCTGGCCCACGCGACCGACAAGACGCCCGGCTGACGCCGCGCGAGTGCAGCCCTCGGGTTCGCCCGAGGCTGCCGCCTTGCACCGCGGTTGCCCTTAGAATCGCCGGATGCAGACCACGCTCCCCGCCTTTCGCAAGCAGCTGGCCGCCGGCGAGCTGAAGCCCGCGTACCTGATCGCCGGCGCCGAGCACCTGCTGGTGCTCGAAGCGGCCGATGCGCTGCGGGCGCGCGGCAAGGAGCTCGGCTATGCGGAGCGCGAAGTCCTCGACGTCGAAGCCGGTTTCGATTGGAACCGCCTCGGCGACGCGAGCCGTTCGATGTCGCTGTTCGCCAGCCGCAAGCTGATCGACCTGCGCCTGCCGACCGGCAAGCCGGGCAAGGAGGGCAGTGCCGCGATCGTCGAATACTGCCAGGCGCCGCCGCCGGACACCGTGCTGCTGATCAGCGCGAACGACTGGAGCAAGGCGCACGAAGGCGCCTGGGTGAAGGCGCTCGACGGCGTCGGCATGTACCTTCCGGTGTGGCCGCTCAAGACCGAGGAACTGCCGGACTGGATCGCCGCGCGCATGGCCAGTCGCGGCCTCAAGGCGACGGCCGATGCGATGGCGCTGCTGGCCGATCGCGTCGAAGGCAACCTGCTCGCCGCCGCGCAGGAGATCGACAAGCTCGCCCTGCTGCAGGCTGGCGCTACGCTCGGCGTGGCCGAGCTCGAGGCCAGCGTGGCCGACGACGCGCGCTACGATGCGTTCCGTCTCAGCGATGCCGCGATCGGCGGCGATGCGGGGCGCGCGCTGCACATCGTCGCCGGCCTGCGCGCCGAAGGCGAAGAACTGATTCCGTTGCTCGGCTGGCTGCTGACCCAGCTGCGCAGCCTCCTGCGGCTGTCGGCCGCCGGCGCCAATCTCGCCGGCGCGTTCCAGAACGAGCGGATCTGGCCGGCGCGCCAGCCTTTGTACCGGCGTGCGCTCAAAGCCGGCGACCGCGCGCACTGGGAGCGTTGCCTGGCGCAGGCCGGCCGCATCGACCGCATCGCGAAGGGCCGTGCCGACGGCGACGCCTGGCGCGAACTCGAGCGGCTCGTCGCCGCGATCGCCGCGCCGCGCCGCGCTGCCGGATTGATGACGACATGAGCGAGGCCGATCGCTTCGACTGCGCTGCGGCGATCGCGCCATGACGCGCCCGCTGGCCTTGTTCGGCGGCACCTTCGATCCGATCCACAACGCGCACTTGCGCGTGGCTTGGGAAGCGGCCGAGTACCTCGATGCCGACGTGCGCCTGCTGCCGGCGAACGTGCCGCCGCATCGCGACCAGCCGCGCGCGAGCGCGGAGCAGCGCGCCGCGCTCGTGCAAGCGGCGCTGGCCGGCCAACGCCGCCTTGCGCTCGACACGCGCGAGCTGCGCCGCGAAGGGCCGTCCTACACGGTGGACACCTTGCTCGACGTGCGCGGGGAGATCGGCGAGGAACGTTCCCTGGTGCTGCTCGTCGGTGCTGATGCGTTCGCCGGTTTGCCGCAGTGGCATCGCTGGAAGGAACTGTTCGATCTGGCGCATATCGGCGTGTTGACGCGCCCCGGCAGCGGCGGCGCGCTGCCGACCGAACTGCGCACGAAGATCGCCTCGCGCCGCTGCAGCGAGCCGCGCTTCGTGCGCGAAGCACCGGCTGGCCGCGTGCTGACGATCCCGGTCACGCCGCTGGACATTTCCGCCAGCCAGATCCGCGAACTGCTGGCCGAGGGCCGCGAACCGCGCTGGCTGGTGTCCGATGCGTTGTTCGCCGATCCGCAGTTGCTGGAGCCGTATCGCGGCTGAGCGGCAGCGGGCGCTCCATGCCGGCGAGTCGCTGCGCGGCACTCCCGCGACGCATCGTCGAGCGCTCGCGTCGCGCGCCGTCATTCCCGCGAAAGCGGGAATCCATTTTGCTTTTCGACCTGCAGAAACAAAGTTGGATTCCCGCTTGACCAGCTTCGCTGTTGAGAAGCGCCTCGCGGGAATGACGACGTTCGGAAATGACGGCGCTTGGGAATGACGACGTTCGGGAATGACGAAGCTTGGGAATGGCGATGCGCGGGAATGATGGCGCTACGGATGGGCGACGCGGCGTGGCGCGGCCAGGTACCGCAGCCCTGCAGCCGACGCCGTGAAATGCGCGATGCCGCTGACCTGAAGTCGTTGCGACGTGCGCTTGCGAAATGAATACGTGCCGTCTCGCCACTCTCTCGATATACGAGAGTAGAAACACGTCGTCATTCCCGCGGAAGCGGGAATCCAACTTGCTTCTGCATGTCTGAAAAAAGCAAATGGATTCCCGCTTTCGCGGGAATGACGACGTTCGAGAATGACGACTTCCAAGGGGAGAAGGCCCTCGCAGATGACGGCGCGGTCGGAAGTGCGAATCCCGCGACGCGGCTGTGTACTGGCCCTCCACGTATCGCGGAAAGCTACTTCGGCCGCCGCTTCGGCTTGTCGAACCCGCCGCTGCTCTTGAACGACGGCGGCTTGGGCGAGCTGAATTTGCGCGGCTTGCCGAAGTCCGGCGTCTCGCCGCCGCGCGTGATGCGCAGCTGCTGTCCGGACACCCAGACCTTCTTCAGGTGCTTGAAGATCTCCGGCGGCATGCCGTCGGGCAGGTCGACCAGGCTGTGGTCGTCGCGGATGTCGACGCGGCCGATGTGTTTGCTGTCCAGGCCGGCTTCGTTGGCGATCGCGCCGACGATGTTGCCGGGTTGCACGCCGTGCGCGTGGCCGACTTCGATGCGGAACGTCTCGAAACCGGGCTCGGGCTTGTGCGGACCGTCGTCGCGGCGCGTGCGGCGCTTTTCGGTTTCCTCGACATGGTGCGAACGCGGTGGGCGCGTTTCGGTGCGTGCTGCGCGGGGCGAGTCGGCCGAGGAGGAGCGCCCGGCATGCGATCCTTCGGAAGCTCCCGAAGGAGCGTCGTTGCGGGGAACGCTGGAATCCAGCGGCTTCGTCGCAGGTGCAAAGGCGCTGGGTCCCGGCGTTCGCCGGGATGACGAGTCGTGGGGGGCGTCGCGATCACGCTCGCGGTGCGGCGAGCGGGTATCGTGCGCATGCAGGTCGCGCTGCGGTCGCTCGAACGAACGCGCCTCGCGCGGCCCGCGTTCGAACGCTCGCGGAGCGCGGTCGTGCGACGTGTCGCCGCGCGCCTGCGGTTTCAGCAACAGGGGTTCTTCGCCTTGCACGAGGCGCGCGAGCGCGGCGGCGATCTCGATCGCCGGCACGTTGTTGTCGCGCTCGTACTGTTCGATCAGCTGCTGGAATTCGCCGAGGCCGCCGGCGCCGAGGGCGCTGGTGATGCGCTGCTTGAACTTGGTGATGCGCTGGTCGTTGACCGCTTCGACGCTCGGCAGCTGCATTTCCGAGATCGGCTGCCGCGTCGCGCGCTCGATCGACTGCAGCATGCGTTTTTCGCGCGGCGCGACGAACAGGATCGCCTCGCCGCTGCGGCCGGCGCGGCCGGTGCGGCCGATACGGTGCACGTACGCTTCGGTGTCGGTCGGGATGTCGTAGTTCAGCACGTGGCTGATGCGTTCGACGTCGAGGCCGCGCGCCGCGACGTCGGTCGCGACGAGGATGTCGAGCTTGCCGTCCTTGAGCTGCTGGATCATGCGCTCGCGCTGCGCCTGCACGACGTCGCCGTTGATTGCCGCCGCGCCGAAGCCGCGCGCCTGCAGCTTCTGCGCGAGCTCCTCGGTGCCCTGCTTGGTGCGCGCGAAGATGATCATCGCCTCGAACGGCTCGGCTTCGAGGATGCGCGTCAGCGCGTCGAGCTTCTGCATGCCGCTGACGTACCAATAGCGCTGGCGGATGTTGGCCGCGGTCGTGGTCTTGTTCTTGATCGAGATCTCGATCGGGTCGCGCAGGTAGGTCTGCGCGATGCGCCGGATCGGCGTCGGCATGGTCGCCGAGAACAACGCGATCTGGCGCGTCGGCGGGGTTTTCTTCAGCACCGCTTCGACGTCGTCGATGAAGCCCATGCGCAGCATCTCGTCGGCTTCGTCGAGCACCAGCGTGGTCAACTGCGACAGGTCGAGCGAACCGCGCTCGAGATGGTCGATCACGCGCCCCGGCGTGCCGACGACGACGTGCACGCCGCGCTTGAGGCCGCCGAGCTGCGGTCCGTAGCTCTGGCCGCCGTAGATCGGCAGCACGTGGAAGCCGGGCAGCTTGACCGCGTAGCGCTGGAACGCTTCGGCGACCTGGATCGCCAGCTCGCGCGTCGGCGCGAGCACCAGCGCCTGCGGCTTGGTGCGGGCCAGATCCAGCCGCGCCAGGACCGGCAGCGCGAACGCCGCGGTCTTGCCGGTGCCGGTCTGCGCCTGGCCGAGCATGTCGCGGCCTTCCAGCAGCGGCGGGATCGTCGCCGCCTGGATCGGCGAGGGGGTTTCGTAGCCGACTTCGGCGAGCGTCTGCAGCAAGGCGTCGCTGAGACCCAAGTCGGCGAAACTGGGCGATGTATCGGGGGTTGCCGTCGAGGACATGCGGGGAGGGGCGGCGCAGCCGCGAGGCAGGAAGGCCGCTTAGTCTAACGCTTCGCACGTTTCGACGCGTTCGGGCGGATTGCCACAACGCCGTCGCGAAATTGCGCCTATACTGATCCTGCACCACTCCTGGTGCGTGGCAGAATACGAGGTCGCCTCCACTTGGCTACGTCGGAACAACGCGACCGGCCGCGCAAGGTCGGAACTTCGAAGGCCGTCAAGGCCGCTCCCCGCAAGACGTCCGCCGCCGCTAAGAAGGCGGCCCCGACGAAGACCGCCTCCAGGCCGCGCAGCGTCAAGCCGGCTGCCGTGAAGGCCGTCAGCAAACCTCGAACCCGGACCAAACCCAAGGCGGTCGACCCCGCCGAACAGCTGCGCGGCATCGTGCTGAACGCGCTCGACGACCTGAAGGCGCGCGACGTCGCGGCGATCGACGTGCGCGGCAAGAGCTCGGTCGCCGACCTCATGGTCGTCGCCAGCGGCACGTCGTCGCGGCACGTCAAGTCGCTCGCCGACGAAGTCGTCAAGAAGGCCAAGCTGGCCGGCGTGCCGCCGATCGGCGTCGAAGGCCAGCGCGAAGCGGAGTGGGTACTGGTCGATCTGGGCGACGTCATCGTCCACGTGATGCTGCCGCGCACGCGCGAGTTCTATGGTCTGGAACGCCTATGGACCGTCGGCGACCGCGAACTCGCGACGGCCGTGTAGTGTTTTGCCTTCTATGAAAAGTGCGGCCACGGATGGCCGCTTCTTGATTCTCGCGATCGAGGACGATCGTAAAAGCCCATGAAAACGCGCCTGATCTCGATCGGCGAGCGCATGCCGGCCTGGGTCGCGGAGGGCTTCGCCGAATATCGCAAGCGTTTGTCGCACGAGCTGCCGCTGGAATTGGTCGAGCTTGCGTCCGGCATGCGCGGCAAGGGCCGCGATGCTTCGCGCGCGATCGCCGATGAAGGCGCCGCGACGCTCGCTGCGCTGCCGAAAGATGCGCATGTCGTCGCGCTCGACGGGCGCGGCAAACCCTGGTCGAGCGAGCAGCTGGCCGATGAACTCGCGCGCTGGCGCATGGGCGGACGCGACCTCGCCATCCTGATCGGCGGGCCGGACGGCCACGCGCCCGAGGTGCTGGCACGCGCCGACCAGCGCTGGTCGCTGGGCCCGTTGACCTTGCCGCACATGCTGGTACGCCTGGTCGTTGCCGAGCAGCTCTATCGCGCCGCCAGCCTGCTGGCGGGGCATCCGTACCATCGCGCCGGCTGAGCGTAGAAAAGATCGGGCGGTGCAGGCGCGCTCCCAGCCTGCCGCGCCGCCGCCGATCCACATGCCTGGCAAGGTCGGCATGCGAAACAACGACGGCGCGGCCGGCTGGGAGCGCGCCCGCGAAGGACCGATCAGCGCGCCGAATTCATCGCCGCGAGCGCATGTTCGAGACCGCGCGCATCGAGCACGAAGTCGACGACGTTGACCTTCAGCGTATCGGTGAACGTGAAGTGGTAGCCGCCTTCGCCGACCGGCTGGACTTCCAGCGAGCCGGTGTGCGAGAACGGGCATTGCACGGCCTTGCCGGACTGGATGCCGGCGATGCAGCCGGCCAGTTGCTCTTCCGAGCCGTGCAGGCGCACGACGTGTGCGTCGCCGTAGGCGAAGATCGTCGCCTCGTCGCCCTGATGATCGACGACGATGTTCTGGTACGGACCGAAGCGGGCGCTTTGCAGTGCGGTGGCGGCGAGCAGTCCGAGCGCGGTGACGATCATGGGTTTCTCCTTGGCGGTGGCGGTTACGTAAGAGCGCATCGAGCGCTTGGGTTGCCACGCAGTCAGCAGCATCCATACCGAAAACCATGATCGGTGTTTCGCGTTTGCGTTTCGTTACACCACGTTGCAGTTTGTTGCGACGAGTTTCAGATTTATCCAAATCGATGCCTCGACAACGGTCGTCGTTACAGAAATTTGCGATGCGTGGTCGACCTCGTCACACTTTTTCGCGGTCAGGTGCGTGCTTAGTCGACAATGAGCGTCAAAATCTTTCTTGCTTCGCAATCGCCACGCCGTCGCGAGTTGCTGCGCCAGCTCGGCGTCGACTTCGACGTGCTCGAAGTCGACATTCCGGAACAGCGGCTGCCGGGCGAACCCGCCGAGGACTACGTCAGCCGTGTCGCGCGCGAGAAGGCCGGCGCAGGCTTGCTGCAAGTCGCCGGCGTGCCGGGTGCGCGGGTGATCGGCGCCGATACCGAAGTCGTGCTCGATGACGAAGTGTTCGGCAAGCCGGCCGACGCGATGGCGGCACGAGCGATGCTGCGGCGGCTTTCGGGACGCACGCACGAGGTACTCTCGACGCTCTGGTGCATCGATGCGGCCCGCGAGCAGCACGCTACCAGCGTTTCGCGCGTCGAGTTCGACGTATTGAGCGAAGCGGACATCGAGGCCTACGTGGCTACCGGCGAACCGTTCGGCAAGGCCGGCGCCTATGCGATCCAGGGGCGCGCCGCGGCCTTCGTGCGCCGACTGGAAGGCAGCTACTCCGGCGTGATGGGGCTGCCGCTGCACGAAACGGCGGTCCTGCTGCGAAGCTTCGGCGCGCGCTGACATCCGCTGTCGCTCGAATCCGTTCGCGCCTTCGCGCGCGAGGAGCGCGAGGCCGCGTTCAGTACGCGACCAGCCAGGCGGGATCGAGGGCCAGGTCCGGCGATTGCAGCAACCGATCGAGGCGCCGCTGTTCGGCGTCGGCTTCTTCGCCGCTCCCGGCGGCGCGCAGCGCAGCGATGCGCAGCGCGATGGCGTCGGGATGTTCCTGGAGCCAGGGTTTCCATTCCTGTCGTGCGAGCAGGTCGGCGGCGGCGCCGGCGGCGAGTTGCCAGCGGCCGAGCTGGAACAGCATGGCCTGGGCCGCAGGACCGCTGGCGCCATGCAGTTTGTCGAGGGCCTGGACGAGGTCGCCGGCCGCGCCGGCGCGGTCGCCGCCGGCGGCGCGCAGCTGCGCGTCGATCAAGGGCAGCCGGGCGCGCCAGCCTGCGGCGTCGTTGCCGCTCTGCGCGAGCGCGCGGTAGGCGTCGGCGGCGGCGCTCGCGCGCACGCTTTCGCCGCCTGCCGCCGCCGCTTCGACGGTATCGGCCAGCACGGGGGCAAGACTGCGGTTCATCCCCGCCGCGGTGTAGAGCGTGCGCGCCTGGTCGAACGCGGCGAGCGCTTGCGCGGTGTCGCGACGGCGCTCGGCAAGGCCGGCGAGCGCCCAGCGTGCCTCGGCTTCCCAATAGGGATTGTGTTCGCGCTGCGCGATCGCGAGCATCTGGCCGGCCAGCAGGCCGGCATCTTCGGTGCGCTCGAACGGTGCCAGCGTCCATACCAGTTGGGCGGTCGCCAGGATCTGCAGATTCAGATCGCCGCGCTCGCGCGCCAGCGCGATCGCCTGCTTGAGCAGCGGGATCGCGGTCAGCAGGCGGCCCTGGTTGGCCTCGGTCGCGCCGAGGTTGCCGAGGGCGGCGCCTTCCAAGGCCGCGTCACCGGCCGAACGGGCGGCGTCGAGCCCGCTGCGCAGCGACTGCGCGGCGGCCGCGGCATCGCCGGCTCCATTGTCGAGGCTGGCCAGGTTGAGCAGCACCGTGGCCTCGCCGCGGCGATTGCCGCTCGCACGCGCGAGCGCGAGGGCGCGCTCGTAGTGGGCGCGCGCGCGTTCGAAATGGCCGCGTTCGTCCTCGATCGAGCCGTAGGCGACGAGCAGCTCGGCCAGCGCGAGCGGATGCCCATCGGCCGGCACGCGCGCGAGCGCCTCGTCGAGCCGGGCGGCGGCTTCGTCGAGGTCGCCGCGGAAGAAGGCCAGGGAGGCGAGCTGGCGCAGTGCGCGCACCAGCAATGCGTCGTCGCCGCGTTCGCGCGCCGCCGCCACGGCCTGGTTCGCATTGGCCAGGCTCTCGCCGGCCTGGCCGCTCTGTGCCTGCGCAACGGCCAGGCCCAGGCGCGGCCACGCCAGGCCCGGGTCGTGGTCGAGGCAGATCGAGAAATAGCGCGCCGCGGCGGCGTCGTCGCCGTGCAGGTGCGCATCGAGTCCGCGCGCGTAGGCCTCGGCCAGGAATGGACTGGCGATCCCGCTCGCGGCGGCATCGGCCGCGGCGACCGGCGCCAGGTCGAGCCAGCGGCGCACGCGGGCGACGGCGTCGGCCGCGAGCGGTGCGGGACTGCTGCCGTGCAGGGTCTCGTGGCGCTCGGCGGCGCCGGCCGCGACCAGGCGCACGTCGAGTTCGTAGAGCGGGCCCAGCCGGCGCAGTTCGGTCACCACGAAATGGGTCGCTCCGGAGGAGCGGCGCAGGGCCTGCAGCGCTGCCGCGTCGGATTCGGTGCGGCCGCCCAGCACCGCCTGCACGTTCGCGGCGGCGACCACTTCGAGGTTGCCCTGCTGTTCGAGCAGGCTGGTCATCAGGCCCATCAGGCCGGCGTGCGCCCAGCCGAGATCGCCTTCGCCGGTGCGGTCGACCACCGGCAGTACCGCGATCCGCTGGGCCGCGCCGGGATCGCCCGCCGCGCGGATCGGAAAACGCAGCAGCGCACCGACGGCGAACAGCATCAGCAGGGCGGCGACGCCGATCGCCGCCAGCCCGCGGCGGCCGTATCGGCCTGCAGGTGCGGGCGCCGCGCGTTCGTCGCCTGCCACCCCATCGGACGGCCTCGTCGGGGCGGCAGGGGCCGCGGCGGCGCCTTCGATCTCGACCGGCGCGACCCAGCGCAGGCCGCGGCCATGCACCGTGCGGATCACGCGCTGGGTGTCGCCGTCGTCGCCGAGCGCGCGGCGCGCCTTGCGCAGCTGCTGGGACAGCGCGGCATCGGTGACCGGGCGGTCGTCCCACAGCGCCGCATTGAGCTCGCGCTTGGACAGCGCCCGTTCGCGATGGGCCAGCAGCAGCGCGATCAGGTCGAACACTTTCGCTTCGACCTCGACGCGCGCACCGGCGCGATGGATCTCGCGCGCGTCGAGGTCGATGAGGATTTCGTCGTAGCGGTAACGCGCAGGCTGCGTCAAGCGTTTTCCGGAAAGCACGGGGACAGCCGCGCGAGTTTACCTCTCGCCACGCCAGACAGCAGTCGACAATGACAGCGTGCGGCGGCTATAAGTCATCTCATTATTCTGCGCCAAGTGCCTTATATGTCCGAGGAAATACTGATCAACGTGACGCCGCGCGAGACCCGCGTCGCGCTCGTCGAGAACGGCATGCTGCAGGAGGTCCACGTCGAGCGAGCGAGCCGCCGCGGCTACGTCGGCAACATCTACAAGGGCAAGATCAGCCGGGTCATGCCGGGCATGCAGGCGGCCTTCGTCGAGATCGGCCTGGATCGCGCCGCGTTCTTGCACGCGTCGGACATCGTGCGCCTGCATTCGCCGCTGATCGCCGAGAACGGCGATGCCGCGCCCGCGCCGATCCCGTCGATCACCGAATTGGTGCGCGACGGCCAGGAGATCGTCGTGCAGGTCGTCAAGGACCCGATCGGCACCAAGGGCGCCCGCCTGACGACGCATCTGTCGATCCCGTCGCGCTATCTGGTCCTCCTGCCGTACAGCAAGGTCCTCGGGGTTTCGGTACGCATCGAGGACGAGGCCGAACGGCAGCGCCTGAAGGACCTCCTGGCCGACGTGCTCGGCGAGACGCGCCTGGGCTACATCGTCCGCACCAATGCCGAGGGCGAATCGCGCGAAGCCTTGGCCGAAGACATCGACTATCTCGGCAAGCTGTGGACGGCCGTGCTGGAGAACATCGGCCGCAGCAAGGTCGGCGAGCGCATCTACGAGGACCTCAGCCTGCCGCTGCGCGCGCTGCGCGACCTGATGCGGCCGTCGATCGAGAAAGTGCGCATCGATTCGCGCGAGTCGCTCGAACGGGCGCAGCGCTTCGTGCAGCAGTTCATGCCGGAGTTGGCCGAACGGGTGGAACATTACCCCGGCGAACGCCCGATCTTCGACCTCTACGGGGTCGAGGACGAAATCCAGAAGGCGCTCAGGAAGGAGGTTCCGCTGAAGTCCGGCGGCTACCTGATCGTCGACCAGACCGAAGCGATGACCACGATCGATGTCAATACGGGCGCCTTTCTCGGCTCGCGCAATCTCGAGGAGACCGTGTTCCGCACGAACCTCGAAGCCGCGCAGGCGGCTGCGCGCCAGCTGCGCCTGCGCAATCTCGGCGGCATCATCATCATCGACTTCATCGACATGGTCGACGCCGAGCACCAGCGCCAGGTGCTGCGCCAGCTGCAGAAGTCGATGACGCGCGATCACGCCAAGGCGACCGTCTACGACATGTCGCCGCTCGGCCTGGTCGAGATGACGCGCAAGCGCACCACCGAAAGCCTCGAACGCCAGCTGTGCGAGCCGTGTCCGGCCTGCGCCGGCCGCGGCAGCCTGAAGACCGCCGAGACGGTCACCTACGAAATCTTCCGCGAGATCACGCGCGCGGTCCGCCAGTTCGACGCGCAGCAGCTGCTCGTGCTGGCGGCGCCGAAAGTCGTCAACCGCATCCTCGAGGAGGAATCGGCTGCCGTCGCCGAGCTCGAGGAATTCATCAGCAAGACGATCCGCTTCCAGCCCGAAGAGCACTATTCGCAGGAACAGTACGATGTCGTGCTGCTGTAGCCTGCCGTCTGTGCAGGTGCCGGTGCGATGATCTGGCGCGCGCGGCTGCGCCGCCTGCGTTTCGCGGTGATGACCTTGCTCGCGAGCGCGGTCATCCTGCTCGGCGTGCTGGCCGGGCTGACCCAGCTGGCGATGCCGTGGCTGCAGAACCATCCGCAGCACGTCGAACGCTGGCTGTCCGACCGGCTCGGCCGGCCGGTGTCGATCGGGCAGGTGCATGGCGCGTGGATGGGTGGCGGTCCGGTGCTGACGCTCGACGACGTGCGCATCGCCGGCAAGGACGCGCAGCAGGCCCCGCTGGCGATCGCGCGCGCCGAACTCGTATTCGACCTCTATGCGATGTTCCGGCGCAATCGCGCGGTCAGCGAATTCCGCGTGGCCGGACTCGACCTGCAACTGGTCAACCAGGACGGCCACTGGCAGCTGCGCGGCCTCGATTTCACGCCGAGCCCGGCCGACGACGACGATGGCTTCTCGATGGGCGCGCTCGGCGCCGTCGAGCTGACCGATCTCAAGCTCTCGATCGAGGACGCGGCGCGCGACCTGCACCTGGCGCTCGGCCTGCCGGTGCTGCGCCTGCTCAATCGCGGGGACATCACTCGCGTGGTCGGCCGCCTGCGCCTGCTCGACACCGATTCGCCGCCGCTGGACCTGGTTGCCGACCTCGACGTCAATCGCCGCTCCGGCACGCTCTACGTCGGCGGCCGCGATATCGATCTGGCGCGCGTCGCCGCGCATCAAGCGCCGGGCGGCCTGCAGGTCGCCGGCGGCCGCGGCGACCTGCAGGTCTGGGCCAGCGTGCAAGCGTCCGCGGTCAGCGACGTGCGCGCACGCGTGGACCTGCACGACGCGCAATTCGCCGCGGCGCTGCCGGTCGCGCTCGACGGCGAGCTGCAGGTGACGCCGCGCGTCGCGTTCGATCGCCTCGCCTTCGTCGCGCGCTGGCTGCGCGCGGGCGATGGCTGGACGTTCGATCTCGCCGATTTCGTCGCCGACCGCGGCACGCCGACGGCACCGGCGCGGCTCTCGATCGATCGCCGCGGCAGCGATGCGCAGCCGCTGTGGATCGCCGGCGCCAGCGCGCTGCCGCTGGAGCCGCTCGGCAACCTGGCGATGCTCGCCTCGCAGGCGCCCGAAGGCCTGCGCCGCTGGCTCTACCTCGCGCACCCGCGCGGCACGCTCGCCGACGCGCAGCTGCGCTGGCGCGACGGCGACGACTACGACTTCGGTGCGCGCCTGCGCGGCGTGGACCTCGCCACCGCCAACTTCGTGCCCGGCGTCGACCACCTCGATCTCGATGCGCACGGCGACGCGCAGGGCACCTTGATCGAATTGCCGCAGCAGGCGCTGCGCGTCGACTACCAGCGCGTCTTCCGCAAGCCGTTCGTGTTCTCGCAACTCGGCGGCGACGTGATCGCGCGTCGCACCGACGACGGCTGGCGCGTCGAGACCGATCGCATCGGCCTCGAGGGCGAAGGCTTCGGCGTGGAAGTGCGCGGCGGGGTCGATTTGCATGCCGACCGCAAGCCGTCGATCGACATGTATGCGCTGATCACGCATGCCGAAGTGCCGGCGGCGAAACTGTTCTGGCCGATGACGTCGATGTCGCCGAAGGCGATCGCCTGGCTCGACCGCGGGCTCGTCGACGGCCGCATCGTCGAAGGGCGCGCCGCGATCCGCGGCGAGCTGGCGGCGTGGCCGTTCCACGACCACTCCGGCGTGATGGTGGCGCGTGCCGAGGTCGCCGACCTGACCTTGCTCTATGACGCGAACTGGCCGCGTGCGGAGAAGGTGCACGCGATCGCGAATTTCATCAACGACGGTTTGCAGGTCGATGCCGATTCCGCCGACGCGATGGGCAACCATGTCAGCGAAGCGAACGCGACGATCGAGGACTTCGGTCCGCTCGTGCTCGATCTCGCCGTGAAAGGCGAAGGCAGCGGCGCGAACCTGCTGAACTTCATGCGCGCGACGCCCGTCGGCAAGCGCTATCAGGATTCGCTGAAAGATGTCGCGCTCGGCGGCAAGGGCAGCGTCGCGTTCAAGCTGAATTTGCCGATCAAGCAGATCGAGACGCTCTCGCTCGACGGCACGGTCGAACTCAGCGGCGCGCGGATCGACCACGAGGCGTACAACCTGCACTTCCTCGACGCGTCCGGGCCCTTGCATTTCACGCAGCGCGGCCTCGCCGCCGGTCCGCTCGACACGAAGTTCCGCGACCGTGCAGCGAAGTTGACGATGGCGGTCGGCGGGCTGGTCCAGGATCCGCGCCATGCGTTCGAAGCCGGTCTCACCGGCCGCTTTCCGGCGACCACCGTATTTGCCGACGCGCCGGTACTGCTGCCCGGGTTGGCGAAGGCGCCCGGCGAATCGGCATGGACGGCGAACGTCACCATCGACACATCCGCCACTGGCGACGGCCGCAAGCGTCTGTCGCTGCAGAGCGATCTGCGCGGCACCACGATCGACCTGCCGGCGCCGCTGGCGAAGGCGGCCGACGCGGCACTGCCGTTTCACCTGGACCTGGATCTGCCGCCGATCGGCCAGGTCTTCGACGTCGCGCTCGGCGACGTGGCCACGCTCAAAGGCCGCGTGCCGGCGCCGAATCGGCCGTTCGCCGCGCGCCTGGAATTCGGCGGCACGGCACGCGAACTGCCGCCGCAGGGCATCGTCGTCGGCGGACGCGTCGGCCTGCTCGATGCCGGCAGCTGGGCGGATCTGGCCGAAGAGAACACCGGCGGCAGCGGCGGCGTGCTGCAAGGCATCGACCTGCGCGCCGACGAGTTCGTCTTCGGCGGTCGCCATTTCACCGACATGCGCGTTGCGATCGAACCGTCGGCCGCGGCCACCGTGTTGCGCATCGAGGGCGAACCGCTCGCCGGCAGCCTGACGTTTCCCTCCGGCGCCGAACTCGCGCACCTGGGCATCACGGCGAAGTTCGATCGCGTGCATTGGCCGGATGCGCCGCCGGATACGCCCGACGCACCGGACAACAGCGCATTGGCCGATGTCGCGCCCGCATCGCTGCCGCCGCTGCACATCGCGGTCGGCGATTTCCGCCTCGGCAAGGCGAGTTTCGGTTCCGCCGAATTCGAAAGCCATCCCGAGGCGAACGGCATGCGCATCGACAAGCTCGCCTCGCATTCGCCGAACGTCACGATGAATGCGAGCGGCGACTGGACCGGCACGTTGAAGAGCAACCGGTCCAAGCTGGCGATCGAGATGTCGGCGCAGAACCTCGGCCACATGATGGATGCGCTCGGTTTCCAGGGTCTGATCGACGGCGGCGCGACGCGTGCGACGATCGACGCGAGCTGGCCCGGGCCGCCGTCCGGATTCGCCTTGTCCAAGCTCGACGGCACGCTCGACATCGACGTCGCCGAGGGGCGCATCCTCGATGTCGAGCCGGGTGCCGGCCGCATCTTCGGCCTGCTTTCGCTGACCGAGATTCCGCGCCGGATCAGCCTCGACTTCAGCGACTTCTTCCAGTCCGGCTTCAGCTTCAACTCGATTGCCGGCAAGTTCCGCCTTGCCGACGGCGACGCCTACACCGACGGCCTGACGATCAAGAGCCCGGCCGCCGAGATCGTCGTCAAGGGCCGCACCGGCCTGCGCGCAAAGGACTACGACCAGCAGATGAGCGTGCGTCCGCACGCGGGGTCGACGTTGCCGATCGTCGGCGCGATCGCCGCAGGTCCGGTGGGAGCCGCGGCGGGCCTGGCCCTCCAGGGCATCCTGAACAAGCCGCTCGGCAAGGCGGTCGCAATGAACTATTCGGTCACCGGCAGCTGGGAAAAGCCCAAGATCGTGCTGGTTTCGCGCGAAAAGCCCGCCCGCCCCAGCGCCGCCCCCGCGGCCGCCAAGGGCAAGGGAGCGGCCCCGCCGGCGCCCCCCTCGCAGGCGGCCCCGGCCCAGCAAGACCCCGGTTTGCGCTGAGCACGATTGTGCTTCAGCATGCGCGCCCCCAATTCTGCAGTCCCGAAGCAGTCGAGAAGCCAATCACTCGCCGCTCGAAGCACCCATCCGGGACGTGCGCTTAAGTTCCCATTCTAGGTTCGGTCCCGCTTCCCCGAATCCCCAATCTCGAATCCCCAATCCCCGCAAACCATGACCGACCTCATCACCCAAGCCGAACACCGTCTGCTGCGTCCCGGCGGTCTTGCCGCCGGCGACCTCGACGGCATCTTCACGCGCCTGATGGGTCCTTCGATCGATGCGGCCGACTTGTACTTCCAGCATTCGCGCAGCGAGTCGTGGATGCTCGAGGACGGCATCGTCAAGGACGGCAACCATTCGATCGAGCAAGGCGTCGGCGTACGCGCGCTGTCCGGCGAGAAGGCCGGCTTCGCCTATTCCGACGAGATCGTGCTGCCGGCGCTGCTCGAAGCGGCCGGCTCCGCACGCGCGATCGCGCAGGCCGGCAGCAACGGCGTCGGCAAGCCGCTCGCGATTGCCACCGGACGTGCCCTGTATCCGGCGATCGATCCGATCGACAGCCTGTCCAACGAAGCCAAGATCGCCGTGTTGCGCGAAGTCGATGCCGCCTGCCGCGCCGAGGACCCGCGCGTCAAGCAGGTCATCGTCAGCCTCGCCGCGACGCTCGACACCGTGCTGATCGCGCATTCGGACGGCACGCTCGCCGCCGACGTGCGTCCGCTGGTGCGCATGAACGTGCAGGTCGTCGCCGAGCAGAACGGGCGCCGCGAATCGGGCAGCCACGGCGGTGGCGGCCGCTACGGATTCGCTGAATTGCTCGCCAACGGGCGCGCGCACGCGTTCGCGCGCGAGGCCGTGCGCGTGGCGCTGGTCAATCTCGAATCGGTCGCCGCGCCGGCCGGCAACATGACTGTGGTGCTCGGCCCCGGCTGGCCCGGCGTGCTGCTGCACGAAGCAATCGGACACGGCTTCGAAGGCGACTTCAATCGCAAGGAAACCTCGGCGTTCGCCGGCATGATGGGCCAGAAGGTTGCCGCCAGCGGCGTCACCGTCGTCGACGACGGCACGCTCGCGGGGCGCCGCGGTTCGCTCAGCATCGACGACGAAGGCACGCCGACGAACTGCACCGTGCTGGTCGAGAACGGCATCATGAAGGGCTTCATGCAGGACAAGCTCAACGCGCGCCTGATGGGCATGAAGCCGACCGGGAACGGCCGTCGCGAATCGTTCGCGCACCTGCCGATGCCGCGCATGACCAACACCTACATGCTGCCCGGCGAGCGCGACCCGGGCGAGATCATCGCCTCGGTCAAGCGCGGCCTTTACGCGGTGAATTTCGGCGGCGGCCAGGTCGACATCACCAACGGCAAGTTCACGTTCTCGGCGAGCGAGGCGTACCTGATCGAGGACGGCAAGGTCACGCGGCCTGTCAAGGGCGCGACGCTGATCGGCTCGGGCCCGGACGTGCTGACGCGCGTGTCGATGATCGGCAACGACCTGAAGCTCGACGAGGGCGTCGGCGTCTGCGGCAAGGACGGCCAGAGCGTGCCGGTCGGCGTCGGCCAGCCGACCTTGAAGATCGATTCGATGACCGTCGGCGGCACCGCGGCGTGATTCGCGCGGGAGCGGCCGCGCTGGCGGCGCTGCTGGCTCTTAACGCCGTGTCGTCGTCGGCCTTCGCCGCTGCGCGCATCGCGTCCGGCGGAGCGCCCGACCACGTCGCGGCCGAGGTCTCGGCGCAAGGCTGCAAGGCAATCGCCGATCGCGTCGATGCCATCGCAGGCGATGCACCGGTGCTGCTGCGCAGTTACGACGGCGCGCAAGGATCGGGTGAGATCGACACGCCGGCGCTGCGCACGGCGGCATTCACGTACGACAACGCACTCGCGGTGATTGCGTTGCTCGCCTGCGAGCGGCGCGTCGAGGCGCTGCGCATCGGTGCGGCCCTGGAGCGCGCGGCGATGCACGACACGCGTTTGCGCAACACGTATCGCGCCGGAGCGGTCGCCGACAAGGTGTTGCCGAATGGCTGGTGGGATGCGACACAGAATCGCTGGGTCGAAGATGCCTATCAGTCCGGCACGGCGACGGGCAACGTCGCCTGGGCCGCGCTCGCGCTGCTGGCGCTGCACGATGCGACCGGCCAGGCGCGCTGGCGCGATGCGGCGGCAAAGCTTGCCACCTGGATCGTCGACAACACGCGCGATGCGGGCGCCGGCGGCGGATTCAGCGGCGGCGTCGACGGTTTCGATGTCGCGCCGGTCAAGCTCGGCTGGAAGTCGACCGAACATGCAATCGACCTGGTCGCGCTGTTCACGCGCTTGGCCGACGCCGGGGCCGCAGGCGACTGGCGCGAGCAGGCGGCCCACGCGCGCGCTTTTCTCGATCGCCAGTGGGACGAGGGCAGCGGCCATTTCCTGATCGGAACCGCGGCCGACGGCAACACGCCGAATCGCTCGGCGTCTGCGCTCGACGTGCAGTGGTGGTCGCAGTTGCTGCCGGACGCACCGGCCGCGTGGCGCCGCGCGATCGCTTATGCCGAGCACCATCACGCGGTCGGAGCGGGGTTCGATTTCAACGACGACCGCGACGGCGAGTGGCTCGAAGGCACGGCGCAGGCGGCGTTGGCCTATCGAGTCGCGGGTCGCGCCGACGCCGCCGCGCGCTGCTTGGCGGAGATCGCGCGGCAGTTCAGTGCGGGCGGCTATGTGTTCGCGACGCGCGAGGAAAGGATCACGACGGGGCTGGCGATCGGTTCTGCAAGCACCTCGGCGGACTTTTTCTACTATCGCCGGCCGCATCTGGGCGCGACGGCATGGGCAGTCCTGGCTGCGCGTGCGTGGAATCCCTACGCGGCCCGGCGCTGAAACGCCTTCCGGCCGGACTGCGAAAAGCCAGTCTGGCACCCCTGTGGCATCGCCACGTCGATCGTCTCGGGCGAACCGATGCCGCGCGGTGCTGCAGGCATATGCCCGCCATGGCGACCGAAGATGCCGTCGATTCGCACCGGCGAGCTCGAATTTAGATTTTCCTTACCGCCGACGGCGGACGCTTGCGTTATCGTCGAGCCTGCGCCTGCGCGGCGTGGGACGCGCAGTGCCATCGGCTCGGGTCCTGGGGAAAAGGAGGCTTCCATGCTGTCTTTTTCTTGCACGCACCGGCCAACCTCGCCGCGTGTTCCCGGCATCTTGCTGATTTGCGCGTCGCTCCTGTGCCTGGCTTGGGGCGCTCACGACGCGAGGGCTGCTTCGCTGTCTCCTTCGTTGCAGCGAAAAGTCGCGGCGGCGACGTTCGAGGTCGTCGCGGCCAAGCCGGTCGACGATCCGCTGACCTACGAAAAACCGCTGCCGCTCGATCTTCTGCCGTATCGGGAGCGCACCGACAAGTACTACTCGATCGGGACGGCGTTCGCGATCGGCAATGGCCGCTACGTGACGGCGGCTCATGTATTCGGATTCCTTACAGGCGGCCTGTGGGGCGAACCATTGCTGCGCGACAGCGGCGGAAACCTCTACCCCATTGCCCAGATCGAGAAATTCTCGGAGCACGAAGACTTCGTCGTTTTCACGCTCGCGCGCGAACCCGCGCACTCCGTCGCGCTCGATGTCGACACCAAGCCGACATTGAACGAGCCGGTCTATACGGCCGGCAACGCCCTCGGTGAGGGGGTCGTCATCCGCGACGGCTTGTATACATCGAATACGTCCGAGGATGAAAACGGCCGCTGGGAATGGATCCGGTTTTCCGCTGCCGCCTCCCCCGGGAACAGCGGTGGTCCGCTGCTCGACAGGGACGGCAAGGTGATCGGCGTCGTGCTGATGAAGTCGCCGAACGAAAACCTCAACTACGCCGTGTCGATCAAGCAGGTGCTCGACGCGCCTGACCGTCTCGCACGCATCGACAAACGACAGGAGATCCGGCTCGCCATCTTCGACAAGGTGAAGGCCGTTCAATTCAAGCAGGAGTTTGCCTTGCCGAAGAGTTTCGGCGAGTTCTCCGCAACGTTGTCGTCGTTGCGGAACGAGATTCAACTGCGCGGCATCGGCGAGCTTCTCGCAGACGATGCCGATTCGATCTTTCCGCGCGGGCACGGCAGCGACAACGTGTTGCATCGAACCTACGAACACTTCGCCTCGGCGCTCGTCACCCGGAGCAGGAACGGAACCTGGGTTTTCAATGAGCCGCATCAGGAGAACATCGTCATCGACCGCGGCGGTTGGGCCGACACGGCGATTATCGGCCGCTTGGTTTTGCAACACCTGCATGCGCCGGACGGCGTGGACCCGACTATGTTGTACGACGACCCGGCGGCATACATGCGGCTGGCGCTGAAGGGAATGTTTCTGACGCGGCAAGTCGGCACCGAAAGCGTCAAGATCACCTCGTTGGGCAAGCCCGCTCAGGACTCGGCGTTCACCGACACCTGGGGGCGCCGGTGGCAGTTGCGTGTATGGCCTCTGGCATTCATCAACGGCAGTCTCGTGTCGCTGGATTTGCCGGTTCCCGATGGCTATGTGTCGCTGCGTATGCAGACGATCGGGGGCGTGCCGTCGTTCGAGGTCGCCTCGTTGAGGGCGTTGGCGGATTTCGTCGCCGTTTCCTATGGCGGAACACTTGCCCAGTGGCAGGCGTTCCTGAATTTGAAAACCTGGGCGCCTCCCGCGCTTTCGTCTTCATCGCTGCACGTCGAGTATGGCCGCGTATTGAACTTTCAAAGCGCCCCCCTCGCTTTTTCAGTCACGCCCGACTTGGAGAAGATAGCTCCCGAGAGCTTTCTCCGGTTCGATTTCGGTTTCTATCCGGAGGCTGGAAAGATCGCGTGGAGTATCGCCGATGTCGCCGTTCGCGGCGAAAGAGAGGACAAGACCGAAGTCGGCGCCTACCGATATCGTGCTCCCGACGCGGATTCGGACGACGGATATCGGAGAAACTGGGAAAAGCGCCTGCATCGCGAACATCCATTCGACGCGGTCGCCGCAGAAGAAAAAGATCGGCTGTATATCCGAACCAACTACGGCAAGGCGGATGCGACGACGCAGCCCGATGTTCTGTACACGTTCGTCTACCGCGCGGATACGGGGACGCCGCAGGACGTCATGAAGAAAAAACTCGATCTGTTCATGAAGGATGCGCGCGTCACGGAACATTGAGCGCATTTCTCGCCGGTATGGAAATGCCGGCTTAGCGCCCTTATGTCGATGCGGCGGTACCGTCCGCCAGTTCGCGAAGCGCCCTGAAGAGCTCGCGGTAGGCGTGCGGCGGCTTGTTCTTCGTACGCTCCGCGAGCGCGTTGCGCACGAGCTGGCGCAAGTGCTGGCGGTCCGCGGCAGGGTATAGTGCGACCCATTCGGCCAGCGCTTCGTCGCCTTCGGCGAGCAGGCGGTCGCGCCAGATCTCGATCTGGTGCAGTTCGGCCGCTTCGCGGTGGGCGCTGGCGCGATCCTGCGCGAGCGCGAGGCGGATCGGTTCGATCTCCTCGCCGGCGAGCTTGCGTAGCTGCTTGGCGAGGAACTGCGCCTGGCGCTTGCGTGCGATGTGCGAGGTGACGGCGCGCGTGCGGCGCACTTCCTCGCGCAACTCGTCGGCGAGCGGCACGCGCGCGAGCTGGGCTTCGCTGAGCGCGGCGAGCGACTCGGCGAGCTTGAGGATATCGAGCGCGTCGCGGCGCAACTGGCTGCGGCTCGGCTCGAGCGGTTCGTCGGAGAATTCGTCTTCGCGGGTCGTCATTGGGCAACACCATCGGAATGTCGCTCGGCGACGGATGTGGAAGGATAAGGCGTGAACTCAGTAGTCACCAGCAACGACACCAGTCTCATCGAACTCGATCGTCTCGCCGAGATCGCCGAGGACGTGATCCGCCGCTGCCGCGCCAAGGGCGCCAGCGAGGCGGACGTCGCCGCGAGCATCGACAGCGGCCTCAGCGTCAACGTGCGCATGGGCGAGGTCGAAACGGTCGAGCGCACGCGCGACCGCGGCGTCTCGCTGACGGTGTATTTCGGCAAACGCAAAGGCTCGGCGAGCACCGCGGATCTCGATCCGGCGTCGATCGAACAGACGGTCGAACATGCCTGCGCGATCGCACGCTACACCGAGGAGGACGCGGCGAACGGACTTGCCGACCCCGCGCTGCTGGCCAAGGACATCCCCGATCTCGACCTCTGGCACCCGTGGGACATCACGCCCGAGGAAGCGATCCGGCTCGGCCTGGAGATCGAAGACGCCGGCCGCGCGTTCGATCCGCGCATCGACAATTCCGACGGCGCGTCGGTGCAGATCAGCGCATCGCTGACCGCCTACGCCAATTCGCTCGGTTTCGTCGGGCGCGAACGCGGCACGCACCACTCGCTGTCGTGCGCGCTGATCGCCGAGGACGAGAGCGGCATGCAGCGCGACTACTGGTACGACAGCGTCCGCGCCGCCGGCGACTTCGGCGACCCCGCGGCGATCGGCCGCAAGGCCGCCGAGCGTACGTTGTCGCGCCTGTCCGCGCGCCGCCTCGGTACGCGCGATTGTCCGGTGCTGTTCGTGCCCGAAGTCGCGCGCGGCCTGATCGGACATTTCCTCTCCGCCGTCAGCGGCGGCGCGCTGTATCGCAAGACCAGCTTCCTCGTCGACCATGTCGGCAAGTCGGTGTTTCCCGACTGGATGCAGATCGTCGAGCGCCCGCGCATCCCGCGCGGCCACGGTTCGAGCGCATTCGACTCCGAAGGCGTCGCTACGCGCGATTCGGACCTGATCAAGGACGGCGTGCTCGCGCGCTACATCCTCGGCAGCTACTCGGCGCGCAAGCTCGGCCTCGTGTCCACCGGCAACGCGGGCGGCATCCACAACGTGATCGTGCGGCCGGGCAACGACGATTTCGCCGCGCTGCTCAAGCGCATGCACAATGGCCTGCTCGTCACCGAACTGATGGGGCAGGGCGTTTCGCTGCTGACCGGCGACTACTCGCGCGGCGCCAGCGGCTTCTGGGTCGAGAACGGCGAGATTGCCTACCCGGTCGAGGAAATCACGATCGCTGCGAACCTGCGCGACATGTTCGCCAACATCGCCGCGGTCGGTCGCGACGTCGATCCGAGGTCGCATATTCTGACAGGGTCGATTTTGCTCGACAGGATGACGATTGCGGGGGAATGACCGCGTTTCAGTTCCGTCGTCGTCGGTGTCTCGCTGCGATCGCACCTGCGGTGCCGACAACCAAGAGCAATAGCGCGTAGGTGCGGTCATCGATCGGCGCCTTCATCGGCGCGTCGCCCAGATCGACGGGTGCGACGTCAAGAACGGTGCGGTCGTTGGCCGTGTCTGGGTCGTAGCCGATCCCGCCCGCCTCATCGGGCACCCACGACGCGACATACTGCAGGCCGAGCGAAAGCGGTCGGCTCAAGGGCTGCCAGAAGCGCGCGCGCAGCAGGCAGCTTGCGGTCCCGCCGGCAGGTACGGGGCCGATTCGAAATCCTTTGCTGGTGGCGGCTTGGCCGGCGAAGTTCGCACAAAAGACGGCTTCGTCGGAGGCAGGGCACGCGCCAGGGAAATCGTTCTCCACATCGAATGGCGCTGTCAGCGTGCCTCCAACGAAGAACTCGGCACAGTCCGTTCCTATGCTCGCCTCGGCAATTTCATTGGGACTGGGATTGGATGCCGTCACACGGAAAGTCAAACTCGCACTTCCGATCGTGGCTGATGTTGTTGGCTCCGCCTGCAATGAGCGGTCCGGCAAGGTTCCCCAGAAGAACCACGGGTAGAAACAAAAGAGGTCAGCCGTCGAGCAAAGACTGAAAACCAAATCGCTACGCGAGGTTTGCGAACGCGTGATCGTGTAGCTGCACGTCACGTCCATCCCCGGCGCTATCGGCGAACTGGAGATGTCCAGCTCGTTCCAATAGGTCTGCGGGGTCACGACTGGCAGGTTGCATGCCGTCGGCTGATCGGCGATGAAGCTGTACTCGGAAAAGGTAGCGATGTCGGAGAACAGCAGTCCGGAACTCGAAGCAATGGCAGGATCGGGCTGATCGTTGTGTGCGGTCAAGGTCAAGCGACCCGAGGCCCCCGGATCAATTCGCTGTGCCAAGGCCGTATTCGGCGAAACGGCGAAGATGACTTGCGCCATGGTGTCGGTGGCCGCAACCGATGACATCAGAACCGCCACGAAGACCCGCGCAAGACTTCTTGATTCACGGAAGAACGGCGTCATCGATCAGCACCGCAGTCGTTGTGAACGCATCATACGCGGAGCAAAGAAGCTGGCAGCGGTCGTTTCGCTCGCCTCGACGCGGACAAGTCTTCCATGACTTCCCGCCGTTGACGCCGCTGCGCGCCTGCGCAACAGTGGACGCGTCTACGACGAGAGGGAGTCTGCGACATGAGCGACAACGACACCACGGCGGTGCCGCCGAGTCCGCCGACCGCACCGCCGCAAGGCGCCGGCGCGCAATCCAGCGACGAGCGGATGTGGGCGATGCTAGGTCACCTGTCTGCGTTCACTGCGTTCATCACCGGCATCGGCTGCATTCTCGGGCCGCTGGTCATCTGGCTGATCAAGCGCGACACCATGGCGTTCGCAGGCGAGCAAGCGAAAGAGGCGTTGAACTACAACATCACGGTCGTGCTGGCATTCGTCGGCCTGTGGGTGCTGACCATCGGCACGTTCTTCATCGGCATCTTCCTGACGTTCCCGATCGGCGTCCTGCTGTTCATCGCATGGATCGTCTTCACGATCATCGCGGCGATCAAGGCGAACGAAGGCGTCGACTACCGCTATCCGTTCACGCTGCGCCTGGTGAAGTAGGGCGTCAGCTGGTGCGGTCGGCGACGAAGCGGGCGAGGTCGCGCAGCGGCTCGCCCGCAGTGCCGAGCGCATCGACGGCATCGAGCGCGCGCGCCGTCAGTGCGGAAAGTTCGTGGCGCGATGCGTCCACGCCGAGGATGGCCGGATAAGTCGGCTTGTTCGCCGCGGCGTCCTTGCCGGCGGTCTTGCCGAGCTGCTCGGTGCCGGCCTCGATGTCGAGCAGGTCGTCGCGAATCTGGAACGCGAGGCCGACGCAATGGCCATAGGTTTCGAGCGCCGCGATCGTGTTCGAATCCTTGCAGCCGGCGGCGAGCGCGGCCAGGCGTACCGACGCGCGGATCAATGCGCCGGTCTTGTGTACGTGCATGCGTTCGAGTTCGGCCGCGTCGAGCCGCTGGCCGACTGCGGCGAGGTCGAACGCCTGCCCGCCGGCCATGCCCTGCGATCCGCAGGCGAGCGCCAGCGTGCGCAGCATCTCCAACCGCGTCGCCGCATCGACGTCGATCGCGGGGTCGTCGGCCAGCACTTCGAAAGCGAGCGCCTGCAGCGCATCGCCGGCGAGGATCGCCATCGCTTCGCCGAACGCGATGTGGCAGGTCGGCCGCCCGCGGCGCAGCGCGTCGTCGTCCATGGCAGGCAAGTCGTCGTGCACGAGCGAATACGCGTGGATGATTTCCACCGCGGCGGCGACCGCATCGATCTTTTCCGGCACCGCGCCGAACGCGGAGCTGGTCGCATACGCGAGCAGCGGGCGCAGCCTCTTGCCGCCACCGAGCACGGCGTAGCGCATCGCGCGATGCAGCTCGACGGGAGGCTGGGCGTCGGCCGGCAGCACGCGGGCGAGCACGGCATCGGCGCGCGCCGACAGCGCCAGGAATTCAGGTGTCAGATCGCTCAACGGAATGATGCTTTTGGTGAGAAGTGCGGCCATGGATGGCCGCGTTAGACCGGCAGATCGTGCCTACGGTCTGGGGATTTTTGCGTACCTCGAAGCAGCGATCAAGGACGATCGCAAGAGCTGACGATCGCAAAAGCCGACGATCGCAAAAGTCACGGCACGTCAGGATCGAACGCCCGCGCCGAATCCGGCTGCGCCGGGTCGAGCAGCTGGCTGACGCGCAACTCCGCCTGTTCGAGCGCGCTCTGGCAGTTGCGGTAGAGCGCGATGCCGCGCTCGAACGATTGCAGGGAATCGTCGAGGCTGAGCTCGCCCTGTTCCATGCGTACGACGAGTTGTTCGAGTTCGTCGAGCGACTTCTCGAACTGGGCGATCTGCGAGGTTTCGGCGGAAGGCTGCGGCATGGGCGCGAACGCTAGCTCAGCGCGTCGTCAAGATCAATCCGCCTGCGCTCAGGCGCCGAACAGCTGCGCGGCGCGCGGCAGCCACTGCAATTGCGCGCCTTCGGTACCGAACAGGTGCGCGCCGACTTCGCTCAACCACAGGTCGGCGACCGCGAGCAGAGCGCCGCTGGCATGGAACAGCAGCGGCAGGCGGCCGCGCTGCCACGGCGGAATGCCCGCTTCCTGCAGCAGGTCGCGCAGCTCGCGCGTGTGGCCGCCGGCGTGCACGCGCAAGCTCTCGCCGCCGCGGCGGAAGCGCACCTGCAGCGGCTCGGCGAGGCGTTTCGTCGTCGCCGCGGCCGCGTACGGAACCAGCCGCAACGTGCCCAGGTCCAGCGGCAGTTCGAGTTCGCTGCCGTCGAATTCGGCGACCCAGTCGAACGGCGGCAACTGCAGCGGCGCCAGCGCGTAGAGCAGGTCGCGATACCTTCTGACTTCGGTGCCGGGCCAGCGCACGCACGGCTGGCGATCCTCGGCCGCCTCGCCGAGCTGGCGCACGAGTTCGGCCGCCTGGTAGTGCGTCGGCTCCGGCAGTCCGGCGGCACGCAGCCAGCGCCGCAGCACCGGATCGCGCAGCGCGCGCGGCAGGCCCAGCCATTCGCGGAAGCGCAGCGTCGCCGGATCGAGCCCTTGCGTGCGCGCGAGCGCGCGTTCGGCTTCCTCGTCGATGAAATCGGCGGCGTCGCGCGCCCATGTCGCGCTCTGCGAAATGCTGGTCTCCGCTTCGGTCCAGCGCTTGGCGATGCGCGGCATCACCTGCATGCGCAGGTAGTTGCGGTCGATGGTCGGATCGGCGTTGCTCGGATCCTGCACCCAGCGCAGGCGATGGTGGTCGGCATATTCGTGCAGCGCCGCGCGCGGCAGTCCGAGCAGCGGCCGCCATGCATGGCCGCTGCCCAGCGGCCGCAGGGTGCGCATCGCGCCGATGCCCTCCGGTCCTGCGCCGCGCAGCAGCTTGAGCAGGACGGTTTCGGCCTGGTCGTCGCGATGGTGCGCGAGCGCGACGAATTCGCCGGGCGCGAGCAGCGCCTCGATGGCGCCGTAGCGCGCGCGGCGCGCGCTGGCTTCGAGGCCGAGGCCGGGCGTTCGCGCGACATCGACCGTGCGCACGGCCAGTTCCACGCCGAGCGCCTGGGCGAAATCGCGGCAGTGCTGCGACCAGCCGGCGCTGTCGCCGTGCAGGCCGTGGTCGACGTGCACGGCACGCAGCCCGCGCGCGCGCGCGCCGGCCGATTGCGCCAGCGCGTGCAGCAACACGCTCGAGTCGAGGCCGCCGCTGAACGCGGCCAGCAGCGGGCCCGGCGCAAGTTCGGCCAATGCGGTTTCTACGGTGTCGCGGACGCGGCGGGCGGGCATGGGAGCGGTGTTGGAAGGCAGCGGCGTCAGGGAGTCGCTGCCGGCGCGAACGTGGCGAGCGCCGTTGCATAAGCCTGATCGACCGTGCCGGCAAGATTGGCCAACTCACCGAGCAGGCCGGCGCAGAAGTCCTCGCTCGCCGGCGTGCCGCGCAGCACGAGATCGACGATCCGGCCGTGATAGTCGAGATAGGATTTCTGCATGCCGTACGAGGCCGCGATGGCCTGCGAGCGCGCGAACTCCAGGTGCGAGAACGCCTGAGTGGCGATCGCGGTCTGGTAGGCCGCGTCGAGCAGGAGTGGACCGCCTATGCCGTCCCAGCCGGTGTTTTCGTAGCAGGCGCGCTTGCCGCCGTCATTGCTCGCTTTCGCTTCGGCGACGAGCGCGGACTGCTCGGCGAGGAGATGGTCGCGCTGTCGCTGCAGATCCTTGCGGTTCGCCGCGATCTCGACATTCACCGCGCGCATCGCGTCGGCCACGTTTTCGCGCGTCTCGCGATCCTTCTTCCAGCCGTCGATGCCGAGCGCGAGCAGGATGCCCAGCACGACTGCGAAGGTCTGCACCGCAATTTCGCCGAGGCTGATCGACTCGCGATGGAACCACGAACGCCGGGCGGGAATCGCGCGGCGTTCGGAAGCTTCGGTGTCGTTCTTCAGTTCCACGAACAAACGACTTTGCCGCAGTTGCCCGCGTCCATCAGGTCGAAGCCCTTCTGAAAGTCATCAATGTGGATTTGGTGCGTAAGTACCTTTTGCAGCGGAAATCCAGTAAGCACCATTTGCGTCATTTTGTACCACGTTTCATACATGCGGCGCCCATAGATGCCGTGCAGCACGAGGCCCTTGAAGATGACCTTGTCCCAGTCGATGCCGGCGCCGTTGGGCAGGATGCCGAGCAGCGCGACCTTGCCGCCGTGGTACATGCAGTCGAGCATGTCGTTGAAGGCGCGCGGATTGCCGCTCATCTCCAGGCCGACGTCGAAGCCTTCCATGTGCAGATCCTTCATGACGTCCTTGACCGACTGCTTGGACACGTTGACGACGCGCGTCGCGCCCATGTCGGCGGCGAGCTTGAGTCGATAGTCGTTGACGTCGGTGACGACGACGTTGCGTGCGCCGATGTGCTTGGCGATGCCGGCGGCGATGATGCCGATCGGGCCGGCGCCGGTGATCAGCACGTCCTCGCCGATCAGGTCGAACTCGAGCGCGCAGTGCGCAGCGTTGCCGTAGGGGTCGAAGAACGCGGCCAGCTCGCTCGGAATCTGATCCGGAATCGGCCACAGGTTCGACGCCGGCACGGCGACGTATTCGGCGAACGCGCCGTTGCGCGATACGCCGATGCCGACGGTGTTCGGGCACAGGTGCTGCTTGCCGGCGCGGCAGTTGCGGCAGACGCCGCACACGACGTGGCCTTCGGCCGACACGCGCTGGCCGAGTTCGTAGCCGCGCACGCCGGCGCCGATGTCGACGATGCGGCCGACGAACTCGTGGCCGATCACGAGGCCCGGCTTGATCGTGCGCTGCGACCACTCGTCCCACTTGTAGATGTGCAGGTCGGTGCCGCAGATCGCGGTCTTCTCGAGCTTGACCAGCACGTCGTTCGGGCCGATCTCCGGCACCGGCACTTCTTCCATCCAGATTCCGCGCGCGGCTTCGCGCTTGACCAGGGCCTTCATCATCGCTTGCGACATCGTGTTGTTCCTGCGGGCGGGGATTCGCGAGGGGCGCGATTATAGGTCGAGCGCCGCCCTCCGGCGGCGCGAGGGGGAGGCAGGAGCCGACCGGAAGACGCTCCAGGGATGGATCTCTTCGCGCCACAGCCGCCGCCCTCCGGCGGCGCGAGGGGGAGGCAGGAACCGACCGAAGCGCGCTCCAGGTAGGGATACTCGCGGCTTCCAGCTCGCTGGGCCGACATACAATCGTCCAATGCCGTTTACCGACCAGCGCCCGCCGGCGATCTTCCTGATGGGCCCGACCGCGACCGGCAAGACCGCGCTCGCGTGCCTGTTGGCCGAAAGGTTTCCTTTGCAACTGATCAGCGTCGACTCGGCGCTGGTCTATCGCGGACTCGATATCGGCACGGCGAAGCCTGATGCCGCCACGCTGGCGCGGCATCCACACCGGTTGATCGACATCCGCGATCCGGCGCAGCCGTATTCGGCGGCCGAATTCCGCACCGACGCCGTGGTCGCGATGCGCGAGATCGGTGCGACGGGCGCGGTGCCGCTACTGGTCGGCGGCACTGGGCTGTATTTCCGCGCGCTCGAACAGGGGCTGTCGGCGTTGCCGGAGGGCGACCCGGAGGTGCGCGCGCTACTCGCCGCGGAGGCCGCGCGCACGGGCTGGGCCGCGATGCATGCGCGTCTGGCCGCAGCCGATCCGGTGGCCTCCGCGCGGATCGGGCCGGCCGACACGCAGCGCATCCAACGCGCGCTCGAGGTCATCACCCTGACCGGCCGGCCGCTCAGCGAGCAGCTCGGTGCGGTGCGCGATCGCCTGCCGTGGCGGGTGCTCAAGCTGGCGCTGGTGCCGGGCGACCGGGCGCCGTTGCACGCGCGCATCGCCGAACGCTTCGACGCGATGCTGGCGGCGGGGTTTCTCGACGAGGCGCGCCGGCTGCATGCCGACGCGGCATTGCCGGCGGACCTGCCGGCGATGCGTGCGGTCGGCTATCGGCAGGCATTGGCCTTCCTCGATGGAGAGATCACGGCCGCCGCCTTCCGCCAGCAGGCGGTTTTTGCGACGCGGCAATTGGCCAAACGCCAGACGACATGGCTGCGCAGCGAGCTCGATGCGCGCTGGTTCGACCCCGATCGGCGCACATTGGCCGACGTTGCGCTCTCAGCGGTGGCCGATTTCCTCGGCAAACGGGCTCATGCGCCTGAGTAATGTGCGCCAAGCCATTTTCTTCGCCGGAACAAATCGTTAAGATGGCTCGGAAAGCTGAATACTGGTTGAATCGGAGCGGGCGCGAAGAGTGGGTCTGATGCGCCGCGCGAATTTTTGCCGGTTCGGGAATCTCGGGAGTTGGAGAACAAGACCATGTCCAAGGGGCAGTCGTTGCAGGATCCGTTTTTGAATGCGTTGCGACGCGAGCGCGTGCCGGTGTCGATCTATCTGGTCAACGGCATCAAGCTGCAGGGGACGGTCGAGTCGTTCGACCAGTTCGTCGTGCTGCTGCGCAATACGGTCAGCCAGATGGTCTACAAGCATGCGATCTCGACGGTCGTGCCCTCGCGCAACGTGCGTGTCGGCGGCCCGGAAGGCGCGCACGTGGGTGGCGGGACCGGGGAAGTGGCCGAGGAAGGCCACGCCTGACCGAATGCGCCTGGCCAATGCGGCCGCCTCGAAAGGGGCGGGTCGCTCGGCGATCCAGGCGTGGGTGCGGCCGCAGCGGGGCGCCGTGCGCCCGGGGCATGCGCGCCGGCCTTGAAGTCGCGCCCGGCGGCCGCCATCCAGTGTGTTCCGTTGCACAGGTGAATCCCACTGTTCGAGCGATCTAAAAAAGGCGAGCGCGCGCTGCTGCTGCAACCGCAGGCGCCGGGCCAGCATGACCCGTTGGCGCTGGAGGAATTCGCCGAACTAGCGCGCTCCGCCGGCGCCAGCGTCGTCGGCAGCCTGAACGCGCGGGTCGAGCGTCCGAATCCGCGCTACTACGTCGGTACCGGCAAGGCCGAGGAGCTGCGCGAGCACCGGCAGGCCCTGGATGCCGACCTGATCCTGGTCAACCATGCGCTGAGCCCGGTGCAGGAGCGCAACCTCGAAAAGCTGACCGAGTGCCGCGTGGTCGATCGCACCGGCCTGATCCTCGACATCTTCGCGCAGCGCGCACGCTCGCACGAGGGCAAGCTGCAGGTCGAGCTGGCGCAGCTCAAGCACATGTCGACCCGCCTCGTGCGCGGCTGGACCCACCTGGAGCGCCAGCGCGGCGGTGCGATCGGCCTGCGCGGTCCCGGCGAAACCCAGCTCGAACTCGATCGGCGCCTGCTCGCCGATCGCGTCAAGCAGCTGCAGAAGCGCATGGAGAAGGTCGAAACGCAGCACGCGACGGCGCGCCGCTCGCGCCAGCGCAATGCGCTTCCGGTGGTCGCCCTCGTCGGCTACACGAACGCCGGCAAGTCGACCTTGTTCAATGCGCTGACCGGCTCGGCGGTGTATGCGGCCGATCAGCTGTTCGCTACGCTGGATCCGACCCTGCGCCGCCTCGACGGCCTCGACTGCGGCCCGATCCTGCTCGCCGACACCGTCGGATTCATTCGCGACCTGCCACACGATCTGGTTGCCGCGTTCCGCTCGACGCTGGCCGAGGCGCGCGACGCCGATCTGCTGCTGCACATCGTCGACGCCTCCGATCCCGAACGCGACGAGCGCATCGCCGACGTCGAGACCGTGCTCGCCGAGATCGGCGCCGAGGATCTTCCGCAGGTGCTGGTCTACAACAAGATCGATCTGATGGGCACGCGCGGCGGCGAAGCGGCCGACGGCGAAGCCGCGCAGGCGGCGCCGCAGAACGCGTTTCATCGCGGTGCCGAGCCGCGCCTCGACCAGCTCGAAGGGGGTACGCAGCCGCGCGCCTGGGTTTCGGCGCTGAGCGGCGCCGGCATCGACGGCCTCAAGCAGGCGATCGAGCAGCGCCTGGGCACCCAGCGCGTGAACGCCGAGCTGCTGCTGCCCTCGTCGGCCGGCCGCCTGCGCGCGCGCCTGCATGCGCAGGGCCTGGTCGCCGACGAGCAGGCGCACGAACAGGGCTGGCGCATCCGCATCGACGCGCCGCGCACGCTGGTCGAACCGCTGTTCGGGCTGCCCGGCGGCGACGGCGAGTGGCTGCGCGCGAATCTCGGTTTGCTTGCCGCGACCGATGGCGCTACCTACAATCCTGCGGCAACCCCGGCGTGACTTGTGCGATCGTCCCTGATCGCTCCCCAGGGCCGCATCTCGAGTTCTTGTGCGGTCGCTGGTAGAGGCGAGTCCACAAGCGGTCGTTCATGGCCGCACTTTTCAACGGGTACCCGAGGCGTTCTGCGACGGTTGCCGGCAGCGAGGTAGCAACGATGGCATGGAACGAACCCGGCGGCGGCAAGCAGCGCGACCCCTGGCGTGACAACGGCGGCGGTGGCGGCAACGGTCCTTCGCCGGACCTGGACGCCTGGATCAAGCGCGCGCGCGACTTCTTCAACCGCCTGTTCGGCGGCGGCGGGGGCGGCATCGGCATCGCCGCGATCGGCATCGTCATCGCCTGGTGCGCGATCGACAGCGTGCAGCGCATCAACGCCAGCGACACCGGCATCGTGCTGCGCTTCGGCCAGTTCTCGCGGCTGATGACGCCCGGCATCAATTTCAAGTTCCCGCGTCCGATCGAATCGGTGATCACCGTCAACATCGGCCGCACGCTGCAGACCAACGACCAGGTGCGCATGCTGACCAAGGACGAGAACATCGTCCTGGTCGACTTCAACGTGCAGTACCAGATCACCGATCCGCAGCTGTTCCTGTTCGGCGTGCGCGATCCGGACGCCACGCTCGGCCAGGCCGCCGAAAGCGCGGTGCGCTCGGTGATCGGCGACAGCGACATGGACACGGTGCTGTCGGGGCAGCGCGCCGAGCTGATGGTCAAGGCGAAGCAACTGCTGCAGTCGACGCTCGAGCAGTACAAGACCGGCTTGACCTTGACCGAACTCAACTTCCAGAACGTGCGTCCGCCGCAGGAAGTCAAGGACGCGTTCGACGACGCCAGCCGCGCGCTGCAGGACAAGCAGCGCGCCGAAGAGGAAGCCAAAGCCTATGCCAGCCAGGTCGTGCCGGAGGCGCGCGGCGACGCGGCCAGCACGCGTGCCGAGGCGGAAGGCTACAAGAGCGAGCGCATCGCGCGCGCCGAAGGCGATGCGCAACGCTTCAACCTGGTCGAGGCACAGTACAAGGCCGCGCCGGAAGTGACGCGCAAGCGCCTGTACCTGGAGACGATGCAGGACGTCATCGCGCGCACGCCGAAGGTGATCGATCTGTCGTCCGGCAAGAACATCCTGTCGCTGCCGGCCGATGGCCGCACCGCGCCGGTGCCCGGCACGACGACGACGGTCGTCGGCAGCGAATCGACCAAGGGAGCCCGCTGATGCGTTTCTCCGCCGCGCTCATCGCGCTGATCGCGCTGTTCGTCGCCGCCAACTCCGCATTCGTCGTCAGCGAAGGCCAGACGGCGATCCTGCTGCAGTTCGGCCGCATCGTGCGCACCGACTTCAAGCCGGGGCTGCATTTCAAGGTTCCGCTGATCCAGCAGGTGCAGCGCTTCGACAAGCGCGTGCTGACGCTCGATTCGGCGCCGGAACGCTATCTCACGTCGGAGAAGAAGGACGTCAACATCGACTTCTTCCTGAAGTGGCGCATTGCCGACGCGGCCAAGTTCTACGTCTCGGTCGGCGGCGACGAGAGCATCGCCCAGATGCGCATCGGCCCGATCGTCAAGGACGGCCTGCGTACCGCGGTCAATTCGCGCACGCTGCAGGAACTCGTCGCGGGCGGCCGCGCCGACCTGACGCAGCACCTGGTCACCGAGGCTAACCGTGCAACGCAGGGGCTCGGCGTCGAGGTGATCGACCTGCGCATCAAGCGCATCGACCTGCCGGAAGACGGCAGCGTGATCGGCTCGGTCTACGAACGCATGCGTTCGGAGCGTAAGAAAGTCGCCAACCAGCTGCGCGCCGAAGGCCAGGAGATCTCCAAGACGATCAAGGCCGACGCCGACCGCCAGGTACAGGTCATCAACGCCGAGGCATATCGCGACGCCGAGAAGACGCGCGGCGAAGGCGATGCCGCGGCTTCGCAGACCTATGCCGGCGCCTACGGCCGCGATGCGGACTTCTATGCGTTCTACCGCAGCCTGGAAGCCTATCGCGACGCCCTTGCCAGTCCGAACGGCACCCTGGTGCTCGACTCGAAATCGGAATTCCTGCGCTACCTGCAGGAAAGCAAGTAGACCGCCCCGAGTCGCCGGTGATCAGCGAATTGGCGGCGGCGCTGTGCCTGGTACTGGTGCTCGAGGGCTTGTTCCTCTTCGCCGCGCCGGGCGCCTGGAAGCGCATGGCCGAGCAGATGCAGCAAATCGATCCGCGGACACTGCGCATGATCGGTGGGGTCATGGTCGTGGCGGGACTGATCGCCCTCAAGATCGTGCATTGAAGGGGTGAGCCGCTGGCTCGGGCCCGCCGGGCGCGCGAGCCGGCGATCGGGGACGGCCGGATTTCATGGGTCTGGTTTCGGGAGGGGGTATGTACATTCGATGGGCTTGTGCGGCAGCCTTGTTGTTGTTGTCGGGTTGCGTGACGATCACCCCGATGGCGTTCGACAAGACGTCGAAATCGATCGACGTCAGCAGCAAGTCGATCGTTTTGATGACGCTGGACGTGTCCCGCAACGACGACAGCCGCTACGTTCCGCGGCCCATGACCGTGTTCTGGAAGGCGCACGCATCGTCGCCGGAAACCGTGTACAGGTTCCGCACGCTCGAGCCGGGCGAATTGGCCGCCATCCCGGAACATCACCAGTACGCGCTGCGCATGGCGCTGGAGCCCGGCCAGTACGAGCTGACCCAAGTCTCGGGGCTGGCCAGCGCGTTTCCCTTCAACGGGATCTTCTTCGTTCCGCTGTTCCTGGATCTGACCGTGCCCGCTCATTCGGTGGTCTATGTCGGACACGTCTCGGCTGAGCTGCGCGAACGCAAGGACGGCGAATTCCGTGCCGGCCCGTTGATCCCGCTGATCGACCAGGCGGCGACCGGCATGTCGGGTGGTACCTGGGAGGTGAAGATCGACGATGCCTCCGCGACGGACCTCGCCATGTTCCGGGAAACGTTCCCGGCACTCACGGACGTGCCGATCGCGACGGCCATCCTGCCGCAATACGATCGCCTCGCCGTGCAGCGCAAATGGGACGGAAAGGTCGACAGTTCCTCCCAAGGACCGGCATCGAAAGGTCCGTAGCATCGGGCCGGGCCGACGGGCGGTTGGAGCATCGACGGCGAATGGCGGGTCGGATTCGCACTGCCATGCCAAAAGCCGCACGCGACGTCATCCGCTCGACTTCCAAGTCCCGGTACAATCGTCATTTTCCGCGCGCAGGCGATGCGTGCGGTTCGCGCCGTCTTCCGAGGAAGATCGCGAAACCGATCACCGACGCTGCTCCGCCGTGGGGCGGCGAATCGAAGCGAGAACATCATGGGCAAGTCAGTAGTCATTCTCGGCGCGCAGTGGGGGCGAGCCGGGCTTCAGCGGAATGCCGCCGGGCATTCCGTTCCGGCGAGCGCCGGAGGCAGGATGCCGGAGGCCGGGTGACTTGCTGAGAGAGGATCGCGAAGCTAGTCACCGACGTCGCCCCACGGTGGGGCATCGAATCGAAGCGAGAACATCATGGGCAAGTCAGTAGTCATTCTCGGCGCGCAGTGGGGCGACGAAGGTAAAGGCAAGATCGTCGACCTGCTGACGCAGGACATCGGTGCGGTCGTGCGTTTCCAGGGCGGCCACAATGCCGGCCACACGCTGGTGATCGGCGGCAAGAAGACCGTGCTGCACCTGATCCCGTCCGGCATCCTGCGCGACGACGCGCTGTGCCTGATCGGCAACGGCGTGGTCCTGAGCCCGGCGGCGCTGCGCAAGGAGATCGAAGAGCTCGAAGCCAACGGCATCGAGGTGCGCTCGCGACTCAAGATCAGCCCGGCCACGCCGCTGATCATGCCGTACCACATCGCGCTCGATCAGGCGCGCGAGAAGGCGGCCGGCGGCAAGGCGATCGGCACGACCGGGCGCGGCATCGGCCCGGCCTACGAAGACAAGGTCGCGCGCCGCGGCATCCGCGTCGCCGACCTGCACTATCCCGAGCAGCTCGCCGAACTCTTGCGCAGCGCACTCGACTATCACAACTTCGTGCTGACGAAGTACCTGGGCGGCAGCGCGATCGATTTCCAGCAGACGCTGGACGAAGCGATCGCGTTCGGCGAATACGTCGAGCCGATGAAGTCCGACGTCGCCGGCATCCTCCACGACCTGCGCAAGCAGGGCAAGCGCGTGCTGTTCGAAGGCGCGCAGGGCGCGCTGCTCGACATCGATCACGGCACCTATCCATACGTCACGTCGAGCAACACGACGATCGGCGGCGCGCTCGCCGGCACCGGCGTCGGCGCCGATGCGATCGACTACGTGCTCGGCATCGCCAAGGCTTATGCGACACGTGTCGGCGGCGGCCCGTTCCCGACCGAACTCGACGACGAAATCGGCGAAGGCATCCGCAAACGCGGCCAGGAATTCGGTGCGACCACCGGTCGGCCGCGCCGCTGCGGCTGGATCGACCTGGTCGCGCTGAAGCGTGCCGTCGCTATCAACGGCATCAGCGGCCTGTGCATCACCAAGCTCGACATCCTCGACGGCATGGAGAAGCTGAAGCTCTGCATCGCCTACCGCTACCGCGGCAAGGAGACCGAGTACGCGCCGCTCGATGCGCAAGGCTGGGACGAATGCGAACCGGTCTACCTCGAATTTCCGGGCTGGAGCGAGAACACCCACGGCATCACCGAGTGGGAGCAGCTACCGGCCGCAGCGCGCGCCTATCTGCGCGCGTTGGAAGAACTCGCCGGCTGCCCGCTGGCGATCGTCAGCACGGGTCCGGACCGCGATGCGAACATCGTGTTGCGGGACCCGTTTGCGTAGCGTCGAACTCGCAGTCCCTGCGATTTGTATGCACCGATCGTGCGCGAAGGGAGGCGCGCGGCGTTCGACGGCTTTGCGCGGAGTTCTTGAACGCAAAGATCAGCGTCGCGACCATCAGCCGCTCGAAGAAGCCTGCGAATGGGAAAATCGAGCGGCAACCGCGGCTTTGAAATAGCGCTGGGTCTCGGGATCGGTGCAGAAGACGTAGCAGCCCCTCATGCCTCGCGTCAGTAGCGTCCGGTACGTGTTGCGGATGATTCGATCGGCTCGCCGTTTGGCAGTTTCCGGATCCTTTCCCGCCATCACCTTGTAGCCGCGAATGGACCGATCCATCCTGGAGCGGGCCTCCGGCACGGTTTGCAGGCTTCCGGAGCGCGCAATCAGGTCCGGCCCGATGATCACGCCGACGTAGTCGAGCTCCAGGCCTTGGCACGTGTGAATGCAGCCCACTTGCTCGACCGAGTCGTCGGCGACGATCCACAAGCTGCCGTCTTTTCCAAGATTCCATCGACGACGGTAGCCGTATTCGGCGAGGACGATGTCATAGGCGTCCGGGTCGCGTTTACTTGCCCAGTCCCAACAGTAGCCCGCAACTACGCGCGCCTTGTTGTCGAGGGTATTCTTTTCTTCGATGAGTTCGTGCAGCTCGGTGGGAGAGTCGATCATGCGAAAGTCGAAGGCATTGGGCGACGTCTCGCTTTCGGCTGCGCGAATCTCCAGCAGAGCGTCCACCCATGCGATGTAGTCTTCGGATCCGCTGCAACGAAATTGTGAGGAAAGCGCCAAGCGCGAGATCTGCGCATCGACCCGCGTGGCCCAGCGCGTCAGTTCGTCGGTGCTGCCTATGTCGCTGAGCGTGACGATCTGATCGTCATCCACGAACATGAGCGTACATTTCGCACTGGCTATCAATTCTTTGATCTGATTCTCGCCGAGGTTGCCGTAGAGGCCGCTGAATGCGTTCAGTCGATGCGCTTCGTCGACGATCAACACGTCGAACGTGTTCGGCGGTGTTTCGACGAAGGCGCCGGAACCGGAAAACAAGTTGTCCAACTCGACTTTTCCGACGCGCCCCTTCAGCTTCCACTTGTATACCTCTCTCGGTGCGGCGTTCTTCGAGACGTATTTGCAAAGCAGGCCGAGTTTGGTCAGCGCGACCAGCAGGTTGACGGCGATGACGGACTTTCCCGTGCCGGGACCGCCCTCGATGATTGCGACCTGCTTGTTCGCCGCGCTTGCCTTCTTCGACAGCGACAGAGCCGTTTCGTAGGCGACTTTCTGATCGTCGACCAGGACGAATTCCTGATTGCCCTTCAGCAGATTCGCGAGGCTGTCGGCGAGCATCTTGGATGGACGAATGCGTCCGTTCTCCACCTCGACCAGCAGTTCCGCTCGGTCGCCATGTTTCAGATGCTGCTTGATGAATTCACGGAGGCGAACGCGCTCGCGATCGCCGCGCAGAAACAGCGGCGCCTTCTCCATGTACGGCGCATAGTGCGCGTCGCTGATGACGCCGTCGTCGGCATAGTTGTGGAGATAGGCACAAGGCCGCAGACCCACGCCGGAAGCGTAGATCGCCTCGTTGAATCCCTCGAGCAGCGCGGCGTACGACCATGCCTGGTAGCAGGGGTGCGGTCCTTCGCGCTCGAGCGATCCGCCGCGCCGCGCAATCACGATGCCGTCCTTGCTGCTCAGCTTCGCCGAAGACCATTGCTTCAGCTCCACCACGACCAGCTGCGGCGCGCGCTCGGCGGTCAACCCGGAAAGGATGAAATCGATGCGCTTGGACGTCTGTGGGATGCCGAATTCGATACCGACGCCCATGTCGTCGGGCATATGCTCGTCCCGCAGAACTTTTGCCATCTGGGCCAGGGAGTCCCGCCATGCCCGAAATTCCGCATTCGGCGCGTAGCGGCCCGTTTTGGCCAAGTACTCCGTGGCGACGACGTCCTCGATGTCGCGATTGTCGGTGTCCGCCAGAAACCGCGCTTTCGTAGCCCGATAGACGATCACGAGTCCGTTCCTTCTGCGTACGTATGCGGCTCAGAATTCGTTGTACTTCTTCATGTTGCCCTTTGCCCTGTCGACAGGGTACTTCACGGCGTTGATCTGCATTTTCCGCCAGGCCGCCGTTTCGAGGTCCACGCCGAGCTTGTCGGAGAGCTGCAGCAGGTAGATCAGTACATCGGCCAACTCGTGCTCTACGGCGGCACGCTTTTCTTCGTCGAGCGTGCTGCTCTGTTCGTCGGAAAGCCACTGAAAATGTTCGAGCAATTCGGCTGCCTCCACGCAAAGGGCGGCCGCAAGATTCTTCGGGGTGTGAAATCTCTCCCATTCGCGATCCTGCGCGAACCGGCGCAGTGCGATCTGCAGCTCAGACATGGCATCGCTCAACTTTGCACCCTCCTTGCATACCCATGGACCTCAAGGGTTTCCCGCATAGATTACGCAAGAAAAAGCCCCGCGGGGCGGGGCTTTTCCAGGCTCGGATCACACGATGCGTCAGGCCACGTTCGGCTCGCTGAACGCTTCGATCTCGCCGGCGAAATCCGAGATCGGCACGCAACTGCAGAACACGTTCTTGTCGCCGTAGATGTTGTCGACGCGGGCGACCGGAGACCAGTACTTCTGCAGCTTCAGGCTCGCCAGCGGGAACGCGGCGAGTTCGCGCGGGTAGGCGTGCGTCCACTCGCTGGCGGCCACCTGCGTGGCGGTGTGCGGAGCGTGCTTGAGCGGGTTGTCCTCGCGGTCGAGGCGGCCGTCTTCGATCGCGCGGATTTCGTCGCGGATCTGGATCATCGCGTCGATGAAGCGGTCCAGCTCGTGCTGCGATTCGCTCTCGGTCGGTTCCACCATCAGCGTGCCGGCGACCGGGAAGCTCAACGTCGGCGCGTGGAAGCCGAAGTCGATGAGGCGCTTGGCGACGTCTTCCGCACTGATGCCGGTGCTGTCCTTGAGCGGGCGCAGGTCGAGGATGCATTCGTGCGCGACCAGGCCGTTGCGGCCGGTGTAGAGCGTCTCGTAGTGGGAGCTGAGGCGCTTGGCGATGTAGTTCGCGTTGAGCAGCGCGACCTGGGTCGCCTTGCGCAGGCCCTCGGTGCCCATCAGCGTGACGTACATCCAGCTGATCGGCAGGATGCTGGCCGAGCCGTAGCTGGCGGCCGAGACCATGCCGACTTCGTGTGGCTGAGTGTCCTTGGCGTGTCCTTCGGCGAGCGGCACCGTGAGCGTCTTCGGGAGGAACGGAGCAAGGTGCGACTTCACGGCGCACGGCCCGACGCCGGGGCCGCCGCCGCCGTGCGGGATGCAGAACGTCTTGTGCAGGTTGAGGTGGGAGACATCCGAGCCCCACTTGCCGGGCTTGGCGACGCCGACGAGCGCGTTCATGTTGGCGCCGTCGGTGTACACCTGGCCGCCGTGCGCGTGCACGATGTCGCAGATCTCGACGATGTCTTCCTCGAACACGCCGTGCGTGGACGGGTAGGTGATCATCAGCGCGGCGAGGCGGTCGGAGTACTTCTCGGCCTTGGCGCGCATGTCGGCGACGTCGACGTTGCCGTTCGCGTCGCACTTGGTCACCACGACCGTCATGCCGCACATCTGCGCGGAGGCCGGATTGGTGCCGTGCGCGGACTCGGGAATCAGGCAGACGTCGCGATGGCCTTCGCCGCGCGAGCGGTGCCATGCGCGGATCGCGAGCAGGCCGGCATACTCGCCCTGCGCGCCGGAGTTCGGCTGCAGGCTGACCGCGTCGTAGCCGGTGCACTCGACCAGCATCGCTTCGAGCTCGTCGATCAGCTGGCGGTAGCCGTGCGTCTGGCCGTGCGGCGCCAGCGGATGGATGTTGCCGAATTCGGGCCAGGTGACCGGGATCATCTCAGCCGTCGCGTTGAGCTTCATCGTGCACGAACCGAGCGGGATCATCGTGCGATCCATCGCCAGGTCCTTGTCGGCGAGCGCGCGCATGTAGCGCAGCAGCTCGTGCTCGCTGTGATGCGTGTTGAACACCGGGTGCTGCAGGAACGCGCTCTTGCGCACGAGGCCGGCGGGCAGCGCGTCGGCGGTCTGAACGTCGAGCGCGTCGATGTCCTGGACATTCGCGCCGAACAGGTTCGCGATCGCGGCGACGTCCGCCCGCGTGGTCGTCTCGTCGAGGCTGATGCCCACGCTCGTGGCGTCGATCTTGCGCAGGTTCAGGCGCGAACGGCTGGCGTAGCCGTGGATCTCGGCCGCGTCGACACCTGTGACGTGCAAGGTGTCGAAGAAGCCGTCGGCGACCTGCACGCCGACCTGGCGCAGTGCCGCGGCGAGGATCGCCGCGAGGCGATGCGTGCGGCGCGCGATGCGCACGAGGCCGTCGGGGCCGTGGTACACCGCATACATGCTCGCCATCACCGCGAGCAGCACCTGCGCCGTGCAGATGTTGCTGGTCGCCTTCTCGCGGCGGATGTGCTGCTCGCGCGTCTGCAAGGTCAGGCGATACGCCGGCTTGCCTTCGGCGTCGATCGACACGCCGATCAGGCGTCCCGGCATCGAACGCTTGTACGCGTCGCGGCAGGCCATGAAACCGGCATGCGGGCCGCCGAAGCCGAACGGCACGCCGAAGCGCTGGCTGTTGCCGACGACGATGTCGGCGCCCCATTCGCCCGGCGCGGCGATCAGGGTCAAGGCGAGCAGGTCGGTCGCCACGGCGACGAGGCCGCCGCGCGCATGCGTCGCCTCGGCGATCGCGCGGTAGTCGCGCACGGCGCCGAAAGTGTCCGGGTACTGCAGCAGCACGCCGTAGCTGTCGACGCTCGCGGCATCGGCGTCGTCGCCGACATGCAGCTCGATGCCGAGGCCGTCGGCACGCGTGTGCAGCACTTCGAGCGTCTGCGGATGCAGGCCCTTGGAAACGAAGAACACGTTCGACTTCGACTTCGCCGAACGCTTCGCCAGCGTCATCGCCTCGGCGGCCGCGGTCGCTTCGTCGAGCAGGGAGGCGTTGGCGATCTCCATGCCGGTGAGGTCGGCCACCATCGTCTGGAAGTTGATCAGGGCTTCCATGCGGCCTTGCGAGATCTCCGCCTGGTAGGGCGTGTAGGCGGTGTACCAGGCCGGGTTCTCGAGGATGTTGCGCAGGACGACGTTCGGCGTGTGGGTGCCGTAGTAGCCCTGGCCGATGAAGCTCTTGAAGACGTCGTTCTTGTCGGCGATCGCGCGGATCTTGGCGATCGCTTCGACTTCGGTGATCGCCGCCGGCAGCGCGAGCGGCGCCGGCGACTTGATGCGCGCGGGGACGATCGCGTCGGTCATCGCATCGAGCGAGGCGTGGCCGACCACGCGCAGCATATGCGCGATCTCGGCGTCGTTCGGGCCGATGTGGCGCTCGACGAAGGAGGAATGGTGCTCGAGGTCGCGCAGCGACGGCGAGGAAGGCGTGCGTGTCTGGGAAGCTGAAGTCATGGCAGAGGCGTCCGGAAATGCTCGAGTCGGGCAGACTCGAACGAGCAGCACGCGCGAAGCCGCACGTGGGGCGCCCCTCTGTCCTTTTGCCTGAGAGTTTGGAAGCGCGCGCCATGCTGCGCGCCTCGTGCCCCTTCGGCGCCGGTGGTGCCGATCACGGCAGCCGGTCTCTCCAGAGTGTGTGCACGCGACGGTCTGGGGCCTGAGCGATTACGGGCGTTGCGCCTTCGGCAGCGGGTTTCCCCGCTTCTCCCGCCGCGTGCATCAAAGGAACGATTATAGCGTGGAGGAGGGCGCGTGGAGGTTCGCTGCGGCGACCTCGCTGAGGACCGCCGAGATCAGCGCGCCGACTCGCGCAGGGCTTGGCGCCGAAGTGCTGCTGCTCTGGGAAGCCTTGTGACTGGCGAAATTGGCCAACGAGGAAGCGCTGTCGTTGATCTCGTCGGATGGCAATCCGAATATGCGAATTGACGTTTGCGGACTGGCGATGCTGCTGGTGGCGTCGCGTGGGCGCGTGGCGCATGGATTCCGGTATTGCCAGACTGAGACCGACGCCTTGGCCGCAGCGGCTGCAAATGCAACGCGACGACAATCCAGTCGACGATAGGGCTCGCACGGTCGACCGGAGACATCTTGCTGACTGATCCGTCGCTGTTTACGTGAGCGCCGAAACTCGATGACTAACGTGGCCCGTCAAATTATATTGGCGAGCCACGCTGTGTTATAGATGCGTTAGCCCAATCGCCTAATACGGATGGACGCAGTGCAATCCCGCCGGCGAGTTGGTGCAGACCCAAAAGGACCCCGGCGACACGGGCACGTCATAATGCAAGAAGGTTCCCATCTGATACAGCCAGTTTGCGTAATCGCTTGGATTGCCCGGGCCGGAAAAATCGAACTCGTGCCCGTGCCCCATTCCATCTGGAGTTGACAAGACGTCGTTGTTGTGTGAATCCCTTCCGGTATTCAATTTGACCTTGTACCTTGGCGTCCTTCCAGAATAATCGGCTTCCACCGTAATTGTACTTCCGTCGGTAAATTCAATCTCGAACGTTGTCTTTGGCAACTCACTACTTTTAGCCGGCGTGAATGTGCTTCCTATTGCCAGAATTCCCGCTCTTACTTCCAACGATTGAGTATACGGTTGTCTGCCGACCCAGTCCGTCAGATTATTCTGATTCGGTCCCGGGTTCACTACTTTGTAGACATTTATATTTGAAACCGGATAGTTGTAGTCTATCGCTTTTGACCATCCCGCTGGAGTTATATTGTAGAATTCCATCATCGCGCTGATTACATCAGACTGCGGTGGAGCCGGCGTAAATGGAGTCGGCTTTGCATACGGCTGGGTAGGTTGTGTTTCCGTCCAGCCTTGGTCGATGAAGAAACCTTTCTGACTCCGGTTGGTGACGTCTCCAACATATACCGTCGTGCCGATGGGATATTCTGCGGCCTTGTTTTTCTTTTGCGAATCGGTGCAGCCGTTGCACCAAGCAAGGGTTGGAAGAGTTGCTAGTGCCTGCCCGCTAAAGAGCAGCGTGAATGCAGAAATTGCTGCAATTCTGGTTGTAATTTTATCCATTTGATTACTCCCCAGAGTAATTTGTTCGGGATAGAATATTCCAAATACACTTGACTTCTCTATCGAGGGCTTTTGTGTCGTGACGACCCGTCGATTTCAAGTGCATGGGGCACTTGCCCTCTTCAACATTGCGAGGACGACGGGACTTTCGCTGATTCTTGGCGGCGCGTATGTAGGAAATTTGCTCGCCAATTACTACAAAATGTTACGCGAGCGGTCTGTCGTTTCAATATGCTCCGACGGCGAATTCTCTACAACTTGACGCGATGAGTGCTTCGTGCAGTGGCCGACGACCGGCGTATCGTTCGCATCGGCTCGCCAGTCAGCGCCTGCATGTCGCACGACACGGTTCACCGGCGGGGGCTAGTGGCGGCGCGGTTGCCCCAAAACGAAAAACGGCTTGATCGGTTTCGCCGATCAAGCCGTCATTTTCGTAGCGCTTCGGAATCGGCCCCAAACCGGCCGTATTCACTCTAAGTCGCTGATTTTACTAAATCAAATGGTGCCCAGGAGAGGACTCGAACCTCCACGGGTCGCCCCGCTAGCACCTGAAGCTAGTGCGTCTACCAATTCCGCCACCTGGGCACACCCGGCGGCAGGGCCGACCGGGGGCGCGAAAGATACTGGCCCCCATCGGAGCTGTCAACGAGTCGTGCTCGCCATCGTGCTTGCAAACCCGCGCCGGCTCGGCGACCCTGCCGGCCACTCATAAGGAATACCGTTGAAAAGAAGAAAGACCACCAGCTCGCGCGCAGGCGCCGAGCGCAATGCACGCGGGCCCGGCAAACGCGCCGGCCTGCCCAAGTTCATGCCGGAACGGCTGCCGCCGCTGCCGGGCAAGAAAGGCGTGAAGCCGCCGCCGATCAAGGACCCCTACGCCGAACGCGAAGCGGGCCGCTACGAGCGCCCGATCGCGAGCCGCGAGGCGATCGCCGCGCTGCTCGTGGAGCACGGCGAGCTGATGACCGTCGAGGCGATCGCGCATACGCTGCGCCTGACCGCCCCGCACGATTTCGAAGCGCTGACGCGGCGCCTCGCGGCGATGCTGCGCGACGGCCAGCTGATCCAGAACCGCCGCGGCGGCTATGGCGTCGCCAGCAAGCTCGATCTGATCCGCGGCGGCGTCATCGCCAATGCCGAGGGCTACGGCTTCCTGCGCCCGGAGGAAGGCGGCGAGGATCTCTACCTGTCGCCGGCCGAGATGCGCAAGGTGCTGCACGGCGATCGCGTCCTGGCCAGCGTCGTCGGCGTCGACCGCCGCGGCCGCCGCCAGGGCGCGATCGTCGAAGTGCTGGAACGGCGCTCGCCGCGCCTGGTTGGCCGCGTCGTGCAGGAGAACGGCCTCGTCCTCGTCACGCCCGACGATCGCCGCCTGCACCAGGACGTGCTGATCAAGCCCGGCATGGACCAGGGCGCCCGTTCGGGCCAGATCGTCGTCGTCGAGATCACCGACCAGCCGACCGCCCAGCGCGGCCCGATGGGCAAGGTGCTGGCCGTGCTCGGCGAGCGCCTGACGCCGTCGCTGGTCGTGGAGATGGCGATCGCCAGCCACGACCTGCCGAACGAATGGCCGGCGGCGGCGCTGCGCGATGCGGCCGAGGTCGAGCCGAGCGTGCAGCCGGCCGAAATCAAGGGCCGCGTCGATCTGCGCGCGACGCCGCTGGTCACGATCGACGGCGAGGACGCTCGCGATTTCGACGACGCCGTCTACGCCGAGCCGACCGAGAACGGCTTCCGCCTGCTCGTCGCGATCGCCGACGTCTCGCACTACGTGCAGCCCGGCAGCGCGCTCGACGAAGAGGCCTACAACCGCGCGACGTCGGTGTACTTCCCCGGCTTCGTCGTGCCGATGCTGCCGGAGACCTTGTCGAACGGCATCTGCTCGCTGAATCCGCGCGTCGAGCGGCTGTGCATGGTGTGCGACATGCAGGTCGACCGCGACGGCGAGGTGACGCGCTCGAAGTTCTACCCGGCGGTGATGCGCTCGCATGCGCGCCTGACCTACACGCGCGTGTGGCAGGCGCTCGGCGAGAAGGATGCCGACGCGCGCCGCGAATACGCCGACGTGATGCCGCAACTGAAGCATCTGCACCAACTGTACAAACTGCTCGCGAAGGCGCGGCAGAAGCGCGGCGCGATCGACTTCGAAAGCCGCGAGGTCGACTTCCGCCTGGCGCCGTCGGGCGAGGTCGTCCAGCTCGGCGCGTACGAGCGCAACGATGCGCACAAGCTGATCGAGGAGTGCATGATCGCGGCGAACGTGGAAGCCGCGAAGTACCTGCAGAAGCGCCGCATCCCGACACCGTACCGCGTGCATGCGCCGCCGCCGGCATCGAAATACGAGGATCTGCTCGAATTCCTGCGCGAGTTCAAACTGAGCCTGCCGCCGCACGACCAGGTCACGCCGGGCGATTTTTCCGCCTTGCTGAAGAAGGTGCGCAAGCGCCCGGACGCCAGCCTGATCGAGTCGGTGCTGCTGCGTTCGCAGAGCCTGGCCGTGTACCAGCCGAACGATCCCGGACATTTCGGGCTCGGCCTGGAGTCGTACACGCACTTCACCTCGCCGATCCGGCGCTATCCCGACCTGCTCGTGCATCGCGCGATCCGTCACGCGCTGGCCGGCGGCAAGCCGGCCGACTATCGCTACAGCCCGGCCACGATGGCGAGCCTGTGCGTGCACTGCTCGCACAACGAACGCCGCGCCGACGAGGCCGAGCGCGACGTCGACGAGCGCTACAAGTGCGCCTGGATGGAGAAGCACGTCGGCAGCGAGTTCGACGGCATCGTCGCCGGCGTCACCTCGTTCGGCCTGTTCGTCGAATTGACCGAGTCGAAGATCAGCGGGCTCGTGCACATCACGCAACTGCCGAACGACTACTACCACTTCGATGCGACGCGGCGCCTGTTGACCGGCGAGCGCCGCGGCCTGAAGTTCCGCCTCGGCGACCCGGTGCGCGTGCAGGTGCTGCGCGCGAGCCTGGAAGATCGCAAGATCGACTTCAAGCTGGTGGCCTCCGAATTCGAACGGAAGCCGGCGAGGGCGTAGTGACGTCGTCATTCCCGCGGACGCGGGAATCCATTGGGCTTTGCAACGCATCAAAACAACGTGGGATGACCCGCATTCGCTGTTGAAGAGCGATTCCCGCGTGCGCGGGAATGACGTCCAGGTCTGAATGCACGGGTCGAGTAACGATTCGAGATCAGGAATTGCGATGAGTAACGATTTGTTGATCGGCATCCACGCGGTCGAGGCCGCGTTGAACCACGACGTGGCCAACCTCGTCGAGCTGTACATCGAGACCGGCAGCCAGAACCCGCGCGTGAAGGAGCTCGGCGAACGCGCGCGCGAACTCGGCGTGAAGCCGCATGCGCGCGACCGCGCCGCGCTCGATCGCATGACCGGCGGCGCGCGCCACCAGGGCGTCGTCGCGCGCTACGACGCGCCGGCGCCGCTACCCGAGTCCGCGCTGGCCGACCTCGCGGCGAAAGCCGGGCAGGACGCGCTGTTCCTCGTGCTCGACGGCGTCACCGATCCGCACAATTTCGGCGCCTGCCTGCGCAGCGCGGAAGCGGCCGGTGCGACCGCCGTGCTGGTGCCGAAGGATCGCGCGGTCGGCGTCACGCCGACGGTGCGGCGTGCTTCGGCGGGCGCGGCCGATCGCGTGCCGATCGTCGCGGCGACCAATCTGGTGCGTGCGCTCAAGCACTTGAAGGACACCGGCGTCTGGCTGGTGGGCCTGGTCGGCGAAAAAACGGCGCAGTCGATCTATTCGGTCGATCTGAAGGGCCCGATCGCCCTGGTGCTCGGCAGCGAAGGCGAGGGCATGCGGCGGCTGACGCGCGAGACCTGCGATTTCCTGGCGCAGATTCCGATGCGCGGCGACGTGGAGAGCCTCAACGTCTCGGTCGCGACCGGCATCGTGCTGTTCGAGACCCTGCGCCAGCGCTAGGCGGCGGCGTCGCGCGTCGTCGCGGGCGCCGGTGCCGTTTCCGGCACGGCGCTCGCCGCCGGCAGCACGTGGAAGTCGCTGCCGCCGACGATGCGGTCGCGCCAGCGCAGGATCGGTTTCTCGAAATAGATGTAGTTCGCACGCGCCCACAGCAGCGACACGCTGACGTAGACCAGGTATTTGCACGTGGTCAACCCCCAGCCGTAGTGCCCGGGTACGACGATGTCGATCAGCCGCATCACGACCAGATGGGTGACGTACCAGGAATACGACCACACGGCGAGGCGGTTGGAGACCAGGTAGTACCAGCCGGGCACGCGCGAGCTGTCGAGTCCGGCGAACCACGGCACGATCAGCGCGAAGCCGGCGCCATTCAAGGTGAACGGCACGATCTTGGCCACCAGGCTGGTGTTTTCGTCGTTGACGAGGAACAGCACGCTCGCGAGCGCGAGCAATACCGCGCCGACCACGGCCAGCTGCACGCTGCGCTCGCGCGACGGCCGCATGTGGCGCACCCACTGCACGGCGAACAGGCCCCACGCAATCGCGTCGCCGCGCGCGGCGACGGTTTTCTTGACGCCGTCCTCCCAGCTGAGGTCGTGCGCGAGCGCCCAGCCCCAGCGCGCCGCGATGCCGCCGACGATGATCACGCCCCACACGAACAGCGTTCGTCGCGGGCGGCTCGGGTCCAGCGAAAAGACCAGGAAGACGAGCGGCGCGATCAGGTAGAACACTTCCTCGAGCGCAAGGCTCCACGACTCGGGAAAGAACTGCGCCTGCGGCCACGCGAGGTTCTGGGCGAAGACCAGGTACTTCGGCCATTCCGGCACGGCGCCGTAGCTGTACGCCCACAGCGCGACGTTGACGACGAAGAAGAGGTAGTAGGTCGGCAGCGTGCGGATCCAGCGCCGCATCCAGAACCTTCGGATCCATCCCTTCCCGGTGCCGATGCCGTCGAGCAGGATGCCGCCGATCAGGAAGCCGCTCAGCACGAAGAACATGTCCATGCCGACGCTGCCGATGTACCAGAGCACGCGCTGGTTCGACCACAGGTGGTAGTACAGCAGCGCGCCGTGGGCCATCACCACGATCATGATGCAGCCGTGCGAACGCAGGACGTCGAGGCCGAAATTCCTCCTGCCGCTCATGGCTTTCCGGCTGCGCTCAGGCGGCGCCGGGCGGCGGAAAGCCAGCCGAGGAACGGTGCCGCGCTCGCGCGCACGAGACCGTTGAGGTTTTCCTTGTCGGCAAGGCCGGTGGTCGGGAACTCGGCGCGCTTGGGCGCGCAGTAGGTGCCGAACAGGATGTCGAAGACCGGGAAGAACGCGGCGTAGTTGCGGTCGAAATGCTCGGGCTGGTCGGAATGGTGGATGCGATGCGCCTGCGGGCCGCAGAACACCGGCGTCAGCGGACCGAGCTGCAGGCGCACGTTCAGATGGATGAAGTAGCCCCACAGCAGCAGGGTCGTCCACAGCCAGCCCAGCGTGACGGCCTTCTGGTTGAACAGCAGGCCGATCGGCAGCAGCACGACGAACACGCGGATCGGCTCTTCCAGCCAGTGATGGCGGTTGCCGGTCGTGACGTTCAGCGAGAAATCGGAATGGTGCAGCTTGTGCTGCGCCCACAGCAGCGGAAACGTGTGCTGCGCGCGATGCAGCCAATAGTAGAAAAAGTCATAAATGAAAAGGTACGCCAGGCCCTGCAGCAGCTGCCCGAGGAAATGGTCGGGGAAGGCGACCGGGATGGACAGCCCGAAATGGTCGACCCAGGGCTTGGTCAGCGCCTGCAGCGGCGGCACCAGCAGGTTGGTGGCGATCAGGAACAGCGCGGTGTAGACGATGTTGAAGCCGACGTCGCGCAGCGGCTGCCCGGCCTGGGCCGGCCACAGGCTTTCGAGCGACAGTCCGATGCAGTAGATCAGGCAAATGAACTGGAACTCCGTCCAGGAGAGCGCAAAGGCGGTATGCAGGTAGTCCATCGATCAGGCGCGGCGTTCGGGCAGCGCGAAGTCTACCGCACACCATGCTCCGCGACGGCTTGTTAAGCCCGCTCGGGCAGGCATACACTGCCTTCAGTCTGCAACCCGTAGGAGTCTCCGATGGCAGACCTGACCCGGCGTCAGTTCCTGAAAGTCACCGGCGCCACGCTGGTGGGATCGAGCCTCGCGCTGATGGGCTTCTCGCCCACGCCGGCGCTGGCCGAGGTGCGCGAGTTCAAGCTCAGTCGAGCGACCGAGACGCGCAATACCTGTCCTTATTGTTCGGTCGCCTGCGGCATCCTGATGTACGGGCTCGGCGACGGCGCGAAGAACGCGCAGGCGAGCATCTTCCACATCGAGGGCGATCCGGACCATCCGGTCAATCGCGGCACGCTGTGCCCGAAGGGCGCCGGCCTGATCGACTTCATCCACAGCGAGAGCCGCCTGAAGTATCCGGAATACCGCGCGCCGGGTTCGGACAAATGGCAGCGCATCTCCTGGGACGACGCGCTCGATCGCATCGCCAAGCTGCTCAAGCAGGATCGCGACGCCAACTTCGTCGCCAAGACCGACGACGGCCTGACCGTGAACCGCTGGCTGACCACCGGCATGCTCGCGGCTTCCGCCGCGAGCAACGAGGTCGGCTACCTGACGCACAAGGTCGCCCGCTCCTGGGGCATGCTGGCGTTCGACAATCAAGCACGTGTCTGACACGGCCCGACGGTGGCAGGTCTTGCCCCGACGTTTGGCCGAGGTGCGATGACGAATCACTGGGTCGACATCAAGAATGCCGACCTGATCCTGATCATGGGTGGCAACGCCGCCGAGGCGCACCCGTGCGGGTTCAAGTGGGTCACCGAAGCGAAGGCGCACAACAAGGCGAAGCTCATCGTGGTCGATCCGCGTTTCACGCGCTCGGCTTCGGTCGCGGACGTCTATGCGCCCATCCGTCCGGGCACCGACATCGTCTTCCTCGGCGGCCTGATCAGCTGGCTGATCGCCAACGACAAGATCCAGCGCGAGTACGTCGCCAACTACACCGATCTCTCCTTCATCGTGAAGGAGGGCTTCACGTTCACCGACGGCATCTACTCCGGCTACAACGCGGACAAGCGCACGTACGACAAGTCCAGCTGGGACTACGAGCGCGGCGAAGACGGCTACGTCAAGACCGATCCGACGCTGGCCGATCCGCGTTGCGTCTACAGCCTGCTGAAGGAGCACTACGCGCGCTACACGCCGGAAATGGTCGAGAGCGTGTGCGGCACGCCGAAAGACAAGGTCATGCAGATCTGGGACATGATCGCCTCCACCGCGACGCCGACGCGCGCGATGACGATCATGTACGCGCTCGGCTGGACGCAGCATTCGATCGGCTCGCAGATGATCCGCACCGGCGCGATGGTGCAGCTGCTGCTCGGCAACATCGGCATCTCCGGCGGCGGCATGAATGCGCTGCGCGGGCATTCGAACATCCAGGGCCTGACCGACCTCGGATTGCTCTCGAACCAGCTGCCGGGCTACATCGCCTTGCCGTTGCAGAGCGAACAGACCTACGAGGCGTTCATCGCCGCGCGTGCGCTCAAGCCCTTGCGGCCGAACCAGCTCAGCTACTGGCAGAACACGCCGAAGTTCCACGTCAGCTTCATGAAGACGTGGTGGGGCGATGCGGCCAAGCCTGAGAACAACTGGGCTTACGACTACCTGCCCAAGGTCGACAAGCTCTACGACATGCTGCAGGTCTACGAGCTGATGTACGACGGCAAGATCAACGGCTACATCGCGCAAGGCTTCAATCCGCTCGCGGCGGCGCCGAACAAGGCAAAGTTGAACGCCGCGTTCGCCAAGCTGAAGTTCCTCGTCATCATGGATCCGCTGGCGACCGAGACATCGGAGTTCTGGAAGAACTACGGCGAGCACAACGACGTCGATTCCTCGAAGATCCAGACGGAAGTCTTCCGCCTGCCGACGACGTGCTTCGCCGAGGAGAACGGCTCGCTGACCAATTCCTCGCGCTGGCTGCAATGGCATTGGAAGGGTGCGAACCCGCCGGGCGAGGCGCGCAGCGACCTGGAGATCATGGCCGGCCTGCACCTGCGCATGCGCCAGATGTACGCGAAGGACGGCGGCGCATTCGCCGATCCGATCCTCAACCTCACTTGGAAATACGCGCAGCCCGACAGCCCGAATCCGGAAGAGCTCGCCAAGGAATACACCGGTAGCGCGCTGAAGGACTTGGCCGATCCGAAGGACCCGACCAAGATCACGCGCAAGGCCGGCGAGCAGCTGGCCGGCTTCGCCGAACTGCGCGACGACGGCAGTACGCAGAGCGGCTGCTGGATCTTCTGCGGCGCCTGGGGACCGACCGGGAACCTGATGGCGCGGCGCGACAACGCCGATCCGACCGGCATCGGCCAGACGTTGAACTGGGCCTGGTCCTGGCCGGCGAACCGTCGCGTGCTGTACAACCGCGCCTCGTGCGATCCGAGCGGCAAGCCGTTCGACCCGAAGCGCAAGCTGGTCGGCTGGAACGGCAGCGCCTGGGGTGGTGCGGACGTGCCCGACTTCAAGGTCGACGAGAATCCGGCCGGAGGCATGGGGCCCTTCATCATGAATCCCGAAGGCGTCGCGCGCTTCTTCGCCCGCGCCGGCATGAACGAGGGCCCGTTCCCCGAACACTACGAGCCGTTCGAGAATCCGCTCGGCTACAACCCGCTGAACCCGAAGCAGCCGCAGGCGACCAGCAATCCGGCCGCGCGCGTGTTCGCGCGCGATCGCGAGGCGTTCGGCAAGGCGGCCGAGTTCCCGCACGTGGCGACGACGTATCGCCTGACGGAACATTTCCACTATTGGACGAAGCACGTCCGCCTGAATTCGATCATCCAGCCGCAGCAGTTCGTCGAGATCGGCGCTGCGCTCGCCGACGAACTCGGCATCGGCAACGGCAGCCAGGTCAAGGTCAGCTCCAACCGCGGCTTCATCAAGGCGGTCGCGATGGTGACCAAGCGCATCCGGCCGCTGACGATCGAGGGCAAGACCGTGCACACGGTCGGCGTGCCGATCCACTGGGGTTTCATGGGCATCGCCAAGCCGGGCTTCATCGCCAACACGCTGACGCCGTCGGTCGGCGACGGCAATTCGCAGACGCCGGAGTTCAAGGCGTTCCTGGTCAAGGTCGAGAAGGCTTAGGAGACGCGCATGGCACTGCAATCGCTCGACATCGTGCGCCGCTCGGCAACGACCCTGCCCGAGCCGCAGGCGCGCGGCGCGCATACCGGCCAGGTCGCCAAGCTGATCGACGTGACCAAGTGCATCGGCTGCAAGGCCTGCCAGGTCGCCTGCATGGAATGGAACGACCTGCGCGACGAGATCGGCACCTGCACCGGTCACTACGACAACCCGCACGACCTCAGCGAACACTCGTGGACGCTGATGCGCTTCACCGAGCACGAGACGCCGAAAGGCGACCTCGAATGGCTGATCCGCAAGGACGGCTGCATGCATTGCGCCGATCCCGGCTGCCTCAAGGCATGCCCGTCGCCCGGCGCGATCGTGCAGTACGCCAACGGCATCGTCGACTTCCACGAAGAGAACTGCATCGGCTGCGGCTACTGCGTCACCGGCTGTCCGTTCAACGTGCCGCGCATTTCCAAGCAGGACAAGAAAGCCTACAAGTGCACGCTGTGTTCCGACCGCGTCGCGGTCGGCCTCGAACCCGCTTGCGTGAAGACCTGTCCGACCGGCGCGATCGTGTTCGGCCAGAAGGAAGACATGAAGCAGCACGCGGCCGAGCGCATCGAGGACCTGAAGTCGCGCGGCTTCGACCAGGCCGGCCTGTACGACCCGGCTGGCGTCGGCGGCACGCACGTGATGTACGTGCTGCATCATGCCGATCAGCCGATGCTGTATGCCGGGCTGCCGGAGAATCCGAAGATCAGCGCGATGGTCGGCCTGTGGAAGGGCGTCAGCAAGCCGCTCGCTCTGTTCGCGATCGCGGCGACCGCGTTCGTCGGCTTCCTGCACTACATCGGCATCGGCCCGAACGAGACTGACGAGCGCGACGAAGAAGCCGCGCGGCGCGAGCTGGAGAAGACCTCATGAGCGAGCCGAAACCCAACGAGATCGTCCGCTATACCGCCGGCACGCGGATCAACCACTGGATCGTCGCGATCAGTTTCGTGCTGCTGGCGCTGTCGGGGTTGGCGCTGTTCCATCCGGCATTGTTCTGGCTGACCAACCTGTTCGGCGGCGGCCCGTGGACGCGCATCCTGCATCCGTTCATCGGCCTGGTCATGGTGTGCGCGTTCGCGCTGCTCGCCGCGCATTTCTGGAGCGACAACCTGATGCGGCCGCGCGATTGGGCGTGGCTGCGGCAGATGAAGGACGTCGTCGAGAACCACGAAGAGCGGCTGCCTGAAGTCGGCCGCTACAACGCCGGGCAGAAGCTGCTGTACTTCACGATCATCGTCTGCCTGCTGGCGCTGCTGGCGTCGGGCATCGTGATGTGGCGCGCCTATTTCTCGCTGTATTTCCCGATCGAGGTGATCCGCTTCGCCTCGCTCCTGCACGCGGTGGCCGCGTTCGTGCTGATCTGCTCGATCATCGTGCACATCTATGCCGGCATCTGGGTCAAGGGCTCGATCCGTGCGATGACGCGCGGAACGGTCTCCTACGGCTGGGCCTGGAAGCATCATCGCGCGTGGTTTCGCGAGGTCGGCAAGGACGCTGCGCAGCGCAACAAGTAGCACTGCGTCCGGCACGCAGCCGCCATCGACCGCCCCGTGCACGAAGACGCTGGACGCGCACGCCCGCTCCGGCGAGGATAGACCGACTCCTTCACGGTCCGGTCTCGCATGGCGCAACGCATCCTCGAACCCGGCCAGATCGAGACTCTCGCGCAGCGCTCGATCCCGCGCGTACGCCTGCCCGATCGCGATCGCCTCTTCGCGCGCCGTGCGGAGCGGCTGCGCGAGCTCGCCGACGGCCATGCCTTGGGCGGTTACTTGCGTCTGATGGCCTCGCTGGCGGACGCGCAGCAGGGTGCGCTTGCACACTTCGACACGCCATTGCCGAGTGCCGAACAAGTCGAGCAGGCGCGCGAATTCAAGATGCCGCCGATCCTCGCGACGGGCTGGCCGCGCGATCCGCATTGGCAGCATGTCGTGCGCGGACCGATCGCGGCGGTCGCCGCGGCGCCGGAACTTCCCGCCGGCGTGACCGCGCTTGCCGCGCGTCTGCGCGAGGCGTCTTCGGCGTGGCTCGAAGCGCAGGCCGATGCATTGCTCGCCGTGAGGCTGGAGCACGTCGATATCGCGACCGCTCCGTTCGTGATGGCGGCGCTGCAGGTCCATTGGGTCGCGTTGACGGCGGCCTTCGCTGCCGATCGCGTGCAGGCGCTCGACGTGCCCGGCGTGTGTCCGCTCTGCGGTACGCTGCCGGTGGCGAGCCTCGTCGCCGCGCAATCGCCGTATACCGGCTATCGGTACCAGCATTGCGGTTTGTGCGCGAGCGAATGGCATCGCGTGCGGGCGCAGTGCACGCATTGCGGCGCGAACGGAAAGGACATCGGCTACCACACGCTGAGCCGCGCGGAGGCGGCGCACGATGCCGCCGAGTCGTCGTCGGCCGCCGTGCGCGCCGAGTCGTGCGACGCGTGCCGCAGCTATCGCAAGATCCTCTACCGCGAAAAAGATCCGGCCGTCGAGCCCGTGGCCGACGACCTGGCCAGTCTTTCGCTCGATCTGCTGCTCGGCGAGCACGGCTACCACCGCGCCAGCGGCAATCCGCTGCTTTGGCAAACCGCCGGGGACTGAACCGTGGCAGCGACGCCCGCGCAGCGCGACATCGCCACCGCAGCCGATATTCCTGCGCTCGACCGTCTGCTCAACGATGCGACCCTCGCCGATGCACTCGCGCTCTACGGCCATGACGAGCTGGTCGCGGCGCTGCGCACGCATCTGGATCGCCTGCGCGCGCAGGTCGTCGCCGGCGGCGTCGAGCGCACGGCGCTGATGCCCGAACGCATCGCGCCGCTCGTTCGCGCCGAACTCGACGCGAAGCATCGGCCGCGCCTGCGCGCGGTGTTCAACCTGACCGGCACCGTGCTCCACACCAACCTCGGCCGCGCGATCCTGCCGGAGGCGGCCGTTGCCGCCGTCGTGCAGGCGATGACGGCGCCGGTCAATCTCGAATTCGATCTCGACGCGGGCGTGCGCGGGGATCGCGACGACCTGGTCGAGCACCTGATCTGCGAGCTCACCGGTGCCGAGGCGGCCACCGTCGTCAACAACAACGCGGCCGCCGTGCTGCTCGTGCTGAACACGCTGGCGAACCGTCGCGAAGTGATCGTCTCGCGCGGCGAACTGGTCGAGATCGGCGGCGCGTTCCGCATTCCCGACGTGATGCGCGGTGCCGGCGCGAAGCTGGTCGAAGTGGGCACCACCAATCGAACGCACGCGTCCGACTACGCCGAGGCGATCGGCCCGCGCACCGCGCTGCTGATGAAGGTGCATACGAGCAACTATGCGATCAGCGGCTTCACGGCCAGCGTCGACGTCGCCGGGCTCGCCGACATCGGTCGCCGCCACGACGTGCCGCTCGCGGTCGATCTCGGCAGCGGCAGCCTGGTCGACCTCGATCGATGGAATCTGCCGAGCGAACCGACGGTTCGCTCGACCCTGTCTGCCGGCGCCGATCTCGTCGCGTTCAGCGCGGACAAGCTCCTCGGCGGTCCGCAGGCCGGCATCGTCGCCGGGCGCGCGGAACTGGTGCGGCGATTGAAGAAGAATCCGCTCAAGCGCGCCCTGCGCGTCGGCAAACTGACGCTGGCCGCGCTGGAGCCGGTGCTCGCGCTGTACCGCGCGCCGGACCGATTGGCCAAACGCCTCGCGAGCCTGCGGCTGCTGACGCGCGGCGATGCCGCGATCGAGGCGCAGGCGCAGCGCTTGTTGCCGGCGCTGCAGTCGGCCATCGGCGACGCCTATGAGGCCCGCGTCGCCGCGATGGCCGGCCAGGTCGGCAGCGGTGCTCTGCCGGTCGACCGGCTGCCAAGCAGCGGCTTCGCGATCGGCCGCCGCAAGGGCAGCGGCAGTCTCGACCGGCTCGAAGCGGCGTTGCGCGGACTGCCGCGCCCGGTAATCGGGCGCATCGCCGAAAAGACGCTCTGGCTCGACCTGCGCTGCCTGGAAGAAGTGGATGAAGCCGCTTTCGTCGCACAGTTGCCTTTGCTGCACCGATGATCGTCGGCACCGCCGGACACATCGACCACGGCAAGACGAGCCTGGTGCGCGCGCTGACCGGCGTCGACACCGATCGCCTGAAGGAGGAGAAGGCGCGCGGCATTTCGATCGAGCTCGGCTATGCCTATGCGGCACTCGACGAAGACTCGGCGCAACCCGCCGACGTGCTCGGCTTCGTCGACGTGCCGGGCCACGAGCGACTGGTGCACACGATGGTCGCCGGTGCCGGGGGCATCGACTTCGCGTTGCTGGTGATCGCGGCCGACGACGGCGTGATGCCGCAGACGCGCGAGCATCTGGCAATCCTCGGCCTGCTCGGGATCGCGCACGGCGCGGTCGCCTTGAGCAAGGCCGATCGCGTCGACGCGGCGCGCATCGAACGCGTACGCATGGACATCGAGGCCTTGCTCGCGCCGACATCGCTGCGCGGCTCGCCGATCTTCGTCGTCGATGCGACGGCATCGGACGACCCCGGCGTCGCCGCCTTGCGCACGCACCTGGAAGCGGCGGCGCGGCAGTGGCCGCAACGCCGCGACGACGGTCTGTTCCGCCTCGCCGTCGACCGCGTGTTCACGCTGGCCGGGCATGGCACCGTCGTCACCGGCACCGTGCACGGCGGGACGGTCCGCACCGGCGATGCCTGCGTCACGATGCCGGCCGCACTGCCGGTGCGCGTGCGCAGCATTCACGCGCAGAACCGCGCGTCGGAAAGCGGCCGCGCAGGGCAGCGTTGTGCGTTGAACCTCGCCGGCGTCGACAAGAGCGCGCTCGCGCGCGGCGACTGGATCGCCGACGCGCGCGCGTTCGTGCCGACGACGCGCATCGATGTGCGCCTGCAGCGACTGGGCGCATCGCCCGCGCCGCTGTCGAACTGGGCGCCGCTGCACATCCATCTCGGTACGTCGCACCGCCTGGCTCATGCGGTGCCGCTCGAGGACGTTTCGTCCGACGACGGCTCGTTGCGCGTGCAGCTCGTCTTCGATGCGCCGTTGTGCGCGGCACCGGGCGATCGCTTCATCGCTCGCGACGCGCAGGCTGCGCACACGATCGGCGGCGGCGTCGTCATCGATCCCTACGCGCCGGCGCGCAAGCGGCGCAGCGGCGAACGACTCGCGTGGCTCGATGCGATCGAATGCATGCTGGACGGCGAGGGCATCGGCGCGTTGCTGCAACAAGCGGCCTATGGCATCGGCCTCGACGAGCTGGTCCGCCTGGCCGGCTGCGCCGCCGAGAGCCTTGCATTGCCGGCCGATGCACGCGTCGTCGCGACCTCGCGCGGACGCTTCGTACTGGCTTCGGCGCGCTGGCAGGCACTGCGCGAACGCGCCGTCGCCGCGCTGCGCGAGTTCCATGCGCAGGCGCCCGACGAGCCCGGCGCCGATATCGGCCGGCTGCGCCGCATCGGCATGCCGAACGCGCCGGATGCGCTCTGGCGCGCCTTGATCGATGCGCTGACGCAGGACCACACCGTGCTGCGCAATGGTCCGTGGCTGCATCTTCCGGAGCATCGGGTCAGCCTCGGCGACGCCGAGCAGGCGCTTGCGCAGAAGCTGCAGCCGCTGATCGCGGCGGGCCGTTTCGATCCGCCCTGGGTGCGCGATCTCGCGGCGAGCGTGCACGCACCGGAGGACGACGTGCGCAGGATCCTGCGCATCTGCGTCACGCAGGGAACGGTCTACCAGATCGTGCGCGATCTGTTCTATTCGCAGGGCAGCGTGCGCGAACTCGCCGACATCCTGCGCGTGCTGGGCGAACGGCACGGCGCCGTCGAGGCCGCGCAGTATCGCGACGCGATCGGTCTCGGCCGCAAGCGCACGATCCAGATCTTGGAGTTCTTCGACCGCGTTGGCTACACTCGCCGCGTGCGCGATGCGCACGTGCTGCGCGCGGACAGCAGCTGGCGCACGGACGGCTAGGCGGCCGCAAGCGACACTCTGGAAGGCATGCGCATCCGGTGGTGCGGCTGGGCTTCAAACCCAGTGGGGGACGTCAGCCGTTCCCTGGTAGGTTCGACTCCTGCTGCCTTCCGCCAATTCGAAGAGGAATTCAAAGGTCGAGCGCCTTCGGGCCCGGCAATCCGATTTTCGCGCAGAACGCCGCGAAGCGAGGGTCCTTTCGCAGCGCCGGAGTCAAGATCGGGTCTTCGTAGAGCGACGTGACGCTCGGGTCGCGCTGCTGCCATGCACGCTCCATCCAGGCGAAGGCCTGGTCGGCGTCGCCGCGATAGGCGTAGTACTGCGCGATGTTGATCGGCCAGACGTCCGCCTCCTGCTTCAGCATCGCCTGCAATTGCGCGTCGGCCTGTTGCTCGTCGCCGCGCATTGCGTACGCAAGTGCGAGGGCGATGTGGCTGTTGGTCGAATCGCTTCGCTCCGCCTTCGCCGCGGCGAGCGCCTCGTCGGCGCGCCCCTGCTTGATGTAGAGAATGGCGAGATAGAAGTGATAGGCGTTGGCCGACGGTTGCAGGTCGATGGCGCGCTGCAGTTCACGCTCGGATTCGTCGAGGTGTCCGAGCGTCAGCTGGAACTGGCCGACATAGAAATGATACGAGGCGTTGAGCGGCTCCAGCGCGAGCACCTTGCGCATCCTCGCGACGGCCTCGTCGAGGCGGTCGAGACAGCCGGTGACGTCGGCGAGCTGGTAGAGCGTTTCGGGATTGGACGGCGCGAGTTCCACCGCGCGCTTCAAGGTCGCTTCGGCGCTCGGGATGTCGAGATCGGACCACGCTTGCGTGACGCCGAGCGCACCCTGCGCTTCGGCCAGCCGCGGAGCGAGCTCGACGGCCTTGCGCGCGTTCGCGCGCGCGAGCGCCACCGTCGCCGTGCGTTCGCCGACGTCGACGATCGCCCAGTCCAGGAACCACTGCTCGGCAATGGCCATGCGGGCGTAGGCGAGGGCGTAGGCGGGATCGAGGTGGATCGCCTGCTGGTAGAAGTCGACGGCCTTGAAGTAGTCGTCGCGGTTGCGGCGTTCGGCGTAGAACTTTCCTTGCAGCAGCGCGTTGTAGGCGTCGAGGTTGCCGCTCGGCGGCTTGTCGCCGGAGTCCGCCACCTTGGCCAGCAAGGTCGCCTTCAGCGCGCCTGCCACCGAGGTGGCGATGTCGCTCTGCACGGCGAAGACGTCCTTCAGTTCGCGATCGTAGGTCTGCGACCACAGCTGGCTGCCGTCCGCCGCGCTGATCAGCGAGGTGACGATGCGCACCTGGTTGCCGAGTTTGCGCACGGTGCCTTCGAGCAGCGTGGCGACACCGAGTTTCAAGCCGATCGTGGCGCTGTCGTTCTGCTGGTTGCCGCGGAACTGGAACGAGGAATTGCGCCCGATGACCTTGAGGTCGTGCACCTGGCCGAGCGAGGAGATCAGTTCCTCCGACAGGCCGTCCGAAAAATAATCCTGCTGCGGATCGCCGCTTTCGTTGATCAGCGGCAGCACGGCGACGGACTTTTCCGAGCCCGCGTTCGCGTCGGGATTCCTGTGCAGCACGAGACGGTCGGTCAGCAAGAGCACGACGGCGAGCGCGAGCACCGCGATGATCGCGCGGTCCAGTGCCTTGCCGGTGCGGCGCGTGATCGACGCATCGGGCGCGATCTCGCTCTCGCGCATCAACCCGTGCGGGGTCCATTCGTAGAACCAGGCGAAGGCGAGGGCGAACGGAAATCCGACGATCGCCGCGATGACGATCCAGCGCACGATCCATTCTGCAATATGGAAAAAGGGAAAAACCTGGGTGGCGACCTGCACCAGCAGCCACGCTGCAGCGGCGTAGAACGCGCCCGAGCGGAGCACGTTGCGGCGCTGGAGTTCGGCAAGGAAGGAGCCTGCGCTCACGTCGGCGACCCTGCGTGGCGGGCATCGCTGCCCGAGCGTGCAGTGTCACTGTCGCTGCGGTTCCTGGCAAGACGGAGCGGCTCTCATCGTTGCCGGATTGCGCTGACGTCATCGTTCGACGACTGTCCGGCGCAGCCGCGTCAGGTGATGATCCAGTGGCGAGCGACCGGTACGGATCAGCCTGTGGCAGGCCGTGCGCCGGGGCTTGGCGCTTCGCCGACGATGCCCTAGCCTTCGGGTTCCATACGACTCCACTGGGATCGCCGTGTTGCGCAGCTTCGTACGGGTCGGGCTCTGGTGCTTCGCAGCCCTTGGATATGACGCAACCGTTGGCGCGCAGGAAGCGCCGGCCAGCGCTGCCTGGCATCTGACGGGCAGCGGCACGACCTATCGCCTCTCAGGCGGCGGAAGTCCGCTTGCTGGCGCAGGCGCAGACGTCGAACTGGGTGCCGACGAAGCGTCCGCAGCAGAATTCGGTGCTGCCGCGACGGCGCTCCCGGCAGCGCCGTTCGTGCAGCGCCACGTCAAACTGTCTGCCGTGCTGAGTACGCGCGCCGCCGCCGGCCGCGGCGGTGCGCTCTGGCTGCGTGCGGATGGGCCCAACGGTGTCATGGCCTTCGTCAATTCGCAGGATCAGCCCGTCGTCGGATCGGCGAGCGGCATCCGGCGCGAGATCGAGCTGTACGTTCCGAACGGCGCCACGACCGTGATTGCGGGCATCCTGCTCGCAGGCAGCGGACAGGTCAGCGCCAGTGGATTGCGGATCGTTGCCGACGAGATGCCGGTTGCACCTGCCGCAGCATCGCCGCAGCGCGTGTTGGAGGCGGCGATCGAAATCGTTCGCGGCCACGCCCTTCGCGCCAGCACCGTCGACTGGGACACGCTGGCAGCGGATTTGCGCGCGCGGTCGCACAGCGCGAAGATCGCGGCCGACGCCTACCCGGCGATCCGCGCCTTGCTCGCAGCGCTCGGCGATCATCACAGTTTCCTGATGGAGCCGGCGCAAGCGCGAAAGTGGAAGAGTGAAGGCGTTGCCGGCGTACCCACCGTCGTCGACGTGCTGCCCGGTGGCGTGGGCCGCATCGTGCTGCCGCCATTCTCCGGTACCGAACCGCAAGCTGCGCGGACCTTTGCGGCGGACGTCGTCGACGCCATCGCCGCCAAGGCGCCGCAAGTCCGCTGCGGTTGGATCGTCGACCTGCGCGAGAACACCGGCGGCAACATGTGGCCGATGCTCGCCGGTCTGCGGCCGCTGCTCGGCGACGATCGCCTGGGCGGCCTGAAAGGCCCGAACGAACCGGACACGTCGTGGAAAGCGACGAATCTGATGGGAGTGAAGCCACACGGCCCGCGGCTCGTGGACGCCGCCGTTGCCGTGCTGACCGGTCCGCGCACGGCCAGTTCGGGCGAGGCGGTCGCGATCGCTTTCCGCGGCCGTGCGAGAACGCGATCGTTCGGCGCCCCGACCGCGGGCCTGTCCACGGCCAATCGCGGCTTCGATCTACCCGATGGCAGCAGCCTCTTCCTGACCACGGCGGTCGACATGGACCGCACGGGTCGCGCGTACGGCGGCGCCGTAGAACCCGACCAAGCCGTTGCCGAGGGCGGTGCGCAAGAAGCGGTCGGCGTTGCGACCGCATGGTTGCAGCAGGCGTCCGGCTGCGCGCAGGGCGAGTGAGCGCGAAGCGACTGTGCGGGGCGGCGTTTCGCCCGATAGTCAGGCCGAAAGTTCGCGCGAGGTGATCGAGTAACGGAACGCGCTCGGATCGAGGCTGTTGAGCTGGCGCTCGGCGGTCGCCCCGTTCGGATACATCAGGAACGGCACCGGCTTGTGTTCGGAGCCGGGAAGCGCGATGTCGTGGCCGTGGTTGTACGCGATCCAGTTCATTTCCCAGCTGCCGAACAGGAAGGCGCGTGCGCTCTGCACCTTCGGATCGGTCGCTGGCAGACCACCCGGCGCTTCCTCGAGCATGAGCTTGCGCACGTCGGCCGGGTCGACCGGAATCCAGCCGTGCCCCTGCGCGTAGAACTCCGCACGGCAGTGCTGCGCCTTGCTGACGTCGCCGCTGCGTCCGAGGCAGTGGTAGTCCAGGCGCGAATCGGCGACGCGCACGCCGTAGGCATCGCGCGCCGGAACGCTCGCGGCGCGCGCGAGCGCGACGAACAGGGCATTGATGTCGGCGCACTTGCCGCTGAGGTGGCCGGTCTCGAGCATGCTGGCGACGTCGCCGACGCCGCAGCCGGGCGTTTTCGGATCGCGGCTGGTGTTGTCGACGACCCAGGCGTAGATCGCGCGTGCCTTGTCGATGTCGGTGTGCTGTCCGGCGGTGATCTGCGCGGCCGTCGATTTGACGATGCCGTCGGTCGGCAGCAGGCGGGTCGGGCGCAGGAATGGATGCAGGTCCTGCGTCTGCGCGCCGCTGCGCTTGGCGGCGGGCGCGTCGACCGCAACGCGCCGGTCACGTGTGCGCACCTGGCTGGTCAGCGTGACCGGTCCGACGGACTTCGCATCCGGCCATTCGACCGCGAGCAGTTCGACGCCGTAGCCGGGCATCGTGACGAGCTTCGCACGCGCGCCCGGAGCGTCCCAGCGCGTGTCGAGCGCGCGTTGATAGTCGGTAGCCTGGCGCATCGGCACCGGCAGCCACACGCGCGTCGTACCCGCCGGTTCGGCAACGTCGACGCGGGTGACGACTTCGAAAGTGCGCCACCCCTGGTCCGCAGCCGCATCGGCGGCGCGTGCGCTCGGCATGCGCAAGGCGAGCGCTGCGGAACCGGCTGCAGCGCCGAGCAGAAAATCACGACGTTTCATCGCAGCTTCCCCGTGGTGGACGTAGGATGCAACTCTGCGCCGCCAGTATACGACTGCGCAAAGTACAAAGAGGACCTCCCGGCCATGTCGATCGAACAAACCGCCCCGCCGCGCCTGACCTCCCTGTCCCACGGCGGCGGCTGCGGCTGCAAGGTGGCGCCGGGCGTGCTCGCCGACCTGCTGCGGGAGTCGGCGCCGGCGCGCGCCTACGCCGACCTGCTGGTCGGCCGCGAGACCGCCGACGACGCTGCGGTGTATCGGCTGAACGACGAGCAGGCGATCGTCGCGACGACCGATTTCTTCATGCCGATCGTCGACGATCCGTTCGATTTCGGCCGCATCGCGGCGACGAATGCGTTGTCCGACGTCTACGCGATGGGTGCCGCGCCGATCTTCGCGCTGGCGATCGTCGGCATGCCGATCAAGGTGCTGCCTGCCGACGTCATTCGGCAGATCCTGCGCGGCGGCGAGGCCGTCTGCACCGCGGCCGGCATCCCGATCGCGGGCGGCCACAGCATCGACTCGGTCGAACCGATCTACGGGCTAGCGGCACTCGGCCTCGTCCGCCCGAGCCGCATCAAGCGCAACTCGGCAGCGCGCGCCGGGGACGTGTTGATCCTCGGCAAGCCGCTCGGCGTCGGCATCTATTCGGCGGCGCTGAAGAAAGGCGTGCTCGATGCAACGGGCTACCGCGACCTGGTCGATACGACGACTCAGCTCAATCGCGTCGGTCCCGCGTTGGCCGAACTCGATGGCGTGCATGCCCTGACCGACGTCACCGGCTTCGGACTGCTCGGGCACTTGCTCGAGGTCTGCCGTGGTTCGCTGCTGGGGGCGCACCTGCGCGGCAGCGACATTCCTCTGCTGAGGGCCGCTCGCGCACTGGCCGAGGGCGGCTGCGTGACCGGTGCCTCGGCGCGCAACTGGACTTCGTACGGCGCCGACGTGCGTCTCTGCGCCGCCGTCGACGCGACCACGCAGGCGCTGCTGTCCGATCCGCAGACGTCGGGTGGATTGCTGGTCGCCTGCGCGCCGGAAACCGCCGATGACGTGCTCGATCGATTCGCGCATACGGGCTTCGGTGCAGCCGCCGTGATCGGCGAAATGATCGAAGGGCCGCCGCAGGTGCTGGTCGACTAGATCGACTCTCCGACCGTCGTCATGCGACCTGGCGCGTGCATCGATTCGACGCGATCGAAGCCGTCGTTCACGCAGACCGCATGCGATCAAAGCCAGTGGATTCCCGCTTGCGCGGGAATGACGGCAAATAGGCGCTCTCGACGTCATACCCGCGAACGCGGGCATCCATTTGCCTGGGGCCGACGATCCGCTGATCGCAGTGCGGGCGGTCCGCTCCTCTCGCCGATCGAGCGTGGTCAGCGTGGATCGTCGATCGGCAGGATCGAGGTCGACGTCGTGTCGCCCTTGCGGCGCGTCTGGCCGATGTGCGTGCCGTGCACGAGGAAGTAGACGTTCTCGGCGATGTTGGTCGCATGGTCGCCGATGCGCTCGAGGTTCTTCGCCATGAACAGCAGGTGCGTGCACTCGGTGATGTTGCGCGGGTCTTCCATCATGTACGTCAGGAGTTCGCGGAACAGCCCGGTGTACTGTTCGTCGAGCTCTTCGTCGCGCGTCCAGGCTTCGAGCGCGCGGTCGGCATCGTTGTCCTTGTAGGCCGCCAGCACTTCGCGCACCAGTCCCTCGGCCAAGCGCGCGAGGCGTGGCAGCGCGTAGGCGAGCTGCACCGGCGCGGACTGGTTCAGCACGATTGAGCGCTTGGCGACGTTGGCCGCATAGTCGCCGATGCGTTCGATGTCGGCCGCGATGCGCAGGGCGGCGAGGATTTCGCGCAGGTCGCGCGCCATCGGCTGGCGCAAGGCGAGCAGACGCACGACGTCGTGGCTGACATCGTGTTCGAGCGCGTCGATCGCGGCGTCGGCCTGCACGACCTTCAGCGCGGCGTCGCTGTCGCGTTCCATCGCCGCATCGATCGAGGCGTCCAGCTGCGCGAGCGCGAGGTCGCCCATGCGCTGGATCTCGCCGGTCAGGCGCTTGAGCTCGTCGTCGTAGCTCTTGACGATGTGTTCGGACGTGGAGGCTGTCGTGGTCATGGATAGTCTTCCGCAGTGCTTGAAACGCAGGCTGATACTTGGCGCGATGCTGTCATTCCGGCTCGAACGGGAGATCGATTCGGCATCGTGCGCCGGTCGACGCTTGTCTCTCATTTCGCGAGCAAAATGGATTCCCGCTTTCGCGGGAATGACGAGAACAAAACTCCGCCGGAGACCCCATCAACCGAAACGCCCGGTGATGTAGTCCTCGGTCTGCTTCTTGGTCGGCTTGGTGAACAGCATTTCGGTGTCGCCGAACTCGATCAGTTCGCCGAGATACATGAATGCGGTGAAATCGGAACAGCGCGCGGCCTGCTGCATGTTGTGCGTCACGATCGCGATCGTATAGTGGTCCTTCAGCTCGGCGACGAGCTGCTCGATCTTGCCGGTGGCGATCGGGTCGAGCGCCGAGGTCGGCTCGTCGAGCAGGATCACTTCCGGGCGCAGCGCGATCGCGCGGGCGATGCACAGGCGCTGCTGCTGGCCGCCGGAGAGGCCGAGCGCGCTTTGCTTGAGCTTGTCCTTCACTTCGGTCCAGAGCGCGCCCTGCGTCAGGGCCTGCTCGACGCGCACGTCCATCTCGGCCTTCGGCAGCTTTTCGTAGTGGCGGATGCCGTAGGCGATGTTGTCGTAGATCGACATCGGGAACGGCACCGGCTTCTGGAACACCATGCCGACCTTCGAGCGCAGCCGGTTCAACGGATAGCGCGGGTCGAGGATGTTCTCGCCGTCGAGCAGCACCTCGCCTTTCGCCTCGAGCTTGGGATAGATCGAGTAGATGCGGTTGAAGATGCGCAGCAGCGTGGACTTGCCGCAACCGGACGGCCCGATCAGCGCGGTCACGCGCTTCTCGGCGATGTCGAAGTTGACGTTCTTCAGGGCGTGGAAGCCGTTGTAGAAGAAGTCGAGATTGCGCGCGGCCATCTTCGGCCGTTCGGTCGAGGCGGCGACGGCGGCCGCTGCGGAAGCCGCGGCGGGCGCGACGGAGAAATGGGCGTCAGTCATGGCTTGCCTTGTTGCGCAGCAGGATCGCACGGGAAAGGATGCTGAGGAGCAGCACGAAAACGGTCACGACGAACGCGCCGGCCCAGGCGAGGCTCTGCCAGGATTCGTACGGACTCATCGCATACTGGAAGACGACCACCGGAACGCTCGCCATCGGCTTGGCGAGGTCGGCCGTCCAGTACTGGTTGTTGAGCGCGGTGAACAGCAGCGGCGCGGTTTCGCCGCTGATGCGCGCGAGCGCGAGCAGGATGCCGGTCATGATGCCGGGCAACGCCGAGCGATAGAGCACCTGCATCGTCACTTTCCACTGCGGCACGCCGAGCGACAGCGCCGCTTCGCGCATCTGGCTCGGCACCAGCTGCAGCATCTCGTCGGTCGTGCGCACGACCACCGGCAGCACGATCAGCGCGAGCGCGAGCGAACCGGCCCAGCCGGAGAAGTGGCCGGTCTGGCGCACGACCAGGGTGTAGACGAACAGGCCGAGCACGATCGACGGTGCCGACAGCAGGATGTCGTTGACGAAGCGGATCACTTCGCCGATCGCCTTCTTCTTGGCGAACTCGGCGAGGTAGGTGCCGGCCGCGACGCCGATCGGCGTGCCGATCAAAATCGCGATGACGCTCATCAGCAGGCTGCCGAACAGCGCGTTGGCGATGCCGCCATCCGAGCCCGGCGGCGGCGTCATCTGCGTGAACAGGCCGGGCTTCATCGCCGCGATGCCGTGCATCAGCGTGGTCCAGAGGATCCACACGAGCCAGAACAGGCCGAATGCGGCGCACAGGCCCGATGCGATCAGGTTGAAGCCGTTGATCAGGCGGCGCTTGCGGTAGAGGCTGTCGGAGACCGCGCTCGTCGAAGCGGCGGCGTTCGTCGCTGCGCTCATTTGACCCCCTCGTGGCGCGACAGGCGACGCAGCATCAGCTTCGCGGCGGCGAGCACGATGAAGGTCACGATGAACAGCAGGAAGCCGAGCGCGATCAGCGAGGAGCGGTAGATCTCCGAATCGGCTTCGGTGAATTCGTTGGCGATCGTCGCGGCGATCGAGTTGCCGGGCATCAGCAGGGATGCGGTCAGCTGGTGCGCGTTGCCGAGCACGAAGGTCACCGCCATCGTTTCGCCGAGCGCGCGGCCGAGTCCCAGGAAGATGCCGCCGATGACCGCCGAGCGCGTGTACGGCAGCACGATGTCCCAGACGACTTCCCAGGTGGTGCTGCCGAGCGCGTAGGCCGATTCCTTCAGACGCGTCGGCACGGTCAGGAAGACTTCGCGCATGACCGAGGAGATGAACGGAATCACCATCACCGCGAGCACGATGCCGGCGGTCAGCATGCCGATGCCGAGCGGCGGGCCGGTGAACAGCGGACCGAGCAGCGGGATCACGCCGAGGTGGTCGTTGAGCCAGGGCGTGATGTATTCGCCCATGATCGGCACGAACACGAACAGGCCCCACATGCCGTAGATGATCGAGGGAATGCCGGCGAGCAGTTCGATCGCGGCGGCGACCGGTCCGCGCAGCCAGTTCGGCGCGACTTCGGTCAGGAACAGTGCGATGCCGAAACTGACCGGTACGGCGATCAGCATCGCGATGAGGGCGGTGACCAGGGTGCCGTAGATCGGCACCAGGGCTCCGAATTGGTGGTTGACGGCGTCCCAGTCGGTCGAGGTCAGGAAGCCGAAGCCGAACGTTCCGAACGCTTGGCGTCCGCCCCAGAGCATCGACAGCGCGGCGCCGGCGAGGGCGCACAGCACGAACATGCCGGCGGCGGAAACGGCCCACTGGAACAGCCGGTCCGCGCGCGAATCGCGTGCGTTGCGGCGGTCCGCATCGACGACGGCCGCGGTCAGCGACGGGGTAAGAGCATCCGGGTTGGCGGCCATGAGCAGGTATCTATCGATATGTGCGGAAAAACCCTCTTCCTCGCCGCGAACGGCGAAGAAGAGGGCGGGGCGCAACATTCATTGCTGCGGCGCCGCCGCGACGGGCGGTGCCGGGATCCATCTCAGAGCTTGATCTGCGCCTGCCAGTAGGCTTCGACTTGATCGATCAGGGGCTTGGGCAGCGGAACGTAGTCGAGTTCCTCGGCCTGCTTGCCGCCGTCGGCATACGCCCACTTGAAGAAGTCCAGCGCGGCCTTGGTGCCTTCCTTGTCCTTCGGCTGCTTGTAGACGAGGATGAAGTTCGTCGCGGTGATCGGCCAGGAGTTCTCGCCCGGAGCGTTCGTGATCACCAGGAAGAAATCCTTGGCATTCTTCCAGTCGGCGCTGGCGGCAGCGGCCTGGAAGCTCTCGGCGGTCGGCTGCACGAACTTGCCGGCAGCGTTCTGCACGGCCGTGTAGGCCATCTTGTTCTGCAGCGCGTAGGCAAGTTCGACGTAGCCGATCGAGCCCTTGATCTGCTTCACGTAGGCGGCGACGCCTTCGTTGCCCTTGCCGCCGACGCCGACCGGCCACTGCACCGAGGTGCCTTCGCCGACCTTCGACTTCCACTCCGGCGACACCTTCGACAGGTAGTTGACGAAGTTGAACGTGGTGCCCGAACCGTCCGAACGATGCACGACGTTGATCTTCGCATCGCCGAACTTGACGCCCGGGTTGATCTGGGCGATCGCCGGATCGTTCCAGGCGGTGATCTTGCCCTGGAAGATGTCGGCGATCAGCGGACCGGTCAGCTTGACTTTGCCTGCATCGATGCCTTCGATGTTGATGACCGGCACGACACCGCCGATGACCGACGGGAACTGCGCCAGACCGGCTTCTTCCAGTTCCTTCGGTTCGAGCGGCTTGTCGGACGAACCGAACGAAACGGTCGCGGCCTTGATCTGCGCGATGCCGCCGCCGGAGCCGATCGACTGGTAGTTGATCTTGTTGCCGGTCTTGTTGTTGTAGCTGTCCGACCACTTCGACAGGATCGGGTAGATGAAGGTGGCGCCGGCGCCGGTGATGTCGGCGGCCTGCGCCGATGCGGCGCCGAGCAGGGTCGCGAGACCCACTACGGCAAGACGGGATTTGATCGAGGTGAGCACGCGGGGACTCCTCCAGAGCGTGGGAAAGCGAATTCGGCGTTAAGCCGCCTCCGCGCTTTGTAGGCCCGCGAGATTGCAGAACGATGAGTGATTTATTTCACTCGTGTGACAATGGGCAAAAAAGGAGCACGTTATGGAATGTAAAGATCAGTCGATTCAATGAGATGCAGGACTGACTTGACGTGCTTCAATATGACGACAGTGTGCGTGGCTCAGTCGCCGCTGATCGTGTCCGGCCCCTTGCCGGCGGTCTTTTCGTACTTGCCCTTGCCGACGCGGCGATACTGCGTGAAGCCGTGCTTGGCGATGTGGCTTTCGCGCAGAACGTGCCCTTGACCGGCCACGACCTGCGGCGCGCTGAGCACGCGATGCACCGGTGCGCCGCAGTCGGGGCACGCTTCGACAGGCGCATCGGCAACCTTTTGCAGGCGGTCGAAACCGCTGCGGCAGGTCGGACAGCCCGGTGCCGTGGTGGCGACGTATTCGTAGATCGGCATGCGATGAAGATGCGCCCGCACGAGCTGCGGATCAAGCGCCGCCGTTCGCGCGGAAGAAATCTTCCATCTGCTTCCAGCGATTGACCACGCCGCAGAAGAGTTCCGCGGTGCGTTCGGCGTCGTACACCGCCGAATGCGCGGCGCGCGCATCCCAGCTCTGCCCCGAAGCCTCGACGGCGCGGCTGAGCACCGTCTGGCCATAGGCGAGGCCGCCGAGCGTGACGGTATCGAAGCAGCTGAAGGGGTGGAACGGGCTGCGCTTGTGCGCGGTGCGCCGGATCGCGGCATTGAGGAAGCCGAGGTCGAAGGCGGCGTTGTGACCCACCAGGACCGCGCGCTGGCATTCGGCTTCGCGCATCGCCGCACGTACCGGCTTGAACACGACCTCGAGCGCCTCGCGCTCGGGCAGGGCGCCGCGAAAGGGGTGGTCCGGATCGATGCCGGTGATCTCGAGCGAACGCGGATCGAGCAGCGAGCCGGGAAAGGCGGCGACGTGGGTCGAAACCGGCGGCTGCGGATGGACGAAGCCCTCGTCGTCCAGGCGCACGATCACGGCTGCGATCTCCAGCAGCGCATGGCGCTCGGCATCGAATCCGCCGGTCTCGACGTCGACGATCACCGGCAGGAATCCGCGAAAGCGCTGTGCCATGCGCGAAGGTGGGGCGGTCATATTCATCACCGCAGCATAACAAGCGCGGCAGCGGCACGGACATGCGGCTTCGGTCGCAGCGCCCCGGCAAACGCTCGTCGGAGCCCGTCTGCTGCTTCGCGCGCGTCGGTCGACGCATCATCTGACGCGTCGCGGAGAGGGCGTCGGCAATCGCCCGTGGTCGTCATGGTCGTCGTTCACGGTGCGCGCGAGGCGTACGCGAATCGGTCGCCAATGCCGGTGCTGCGAAGGAGCGCGCCCGAGAGCGATTGAGGTTCGCCTGCCGCGACGAGTAAAAAAAGAGGCGGGGTTTCCCCCGCCTCTCGAAGTATTGCTGTCTGACGCGTTCTTACTGGACCGTGATTGCCGCGCCGGTGTTGTCGAACCACCATTCGACGACTGTGCCCGGATAACCGACCGGTGCCGTCGTCGTGATGTGGGCGTAGCCGTAGCACACGGAGGCCGAGCCACCCAGCGACGAGCAGTCGAACGTGAAGCCGAGGTTGCCGTCCGCGCCCGCATACCAGTTGGTGTAGTCCGCACCGGTCGTCGCTGCGATGAAGGTCGAGGACGGACCCACGACGTCGCCCGACGCGAGGATCGCGTAGGACGTGCCATCCAGGCTGACGCCGCCTTCACCGGCCGCGTTGTTCGGCCAGTAGAAGGTCAGGCCCGTGCCGGCATCGTACGGGTTGAAGTTGAAGTCCGGACCTGCGGTACCCGTGATCCAGTTCAGATACAGACCATCGAACGAATCGGTCATGTCCAGATTGACGACGCCGCTGTCGACGATGTTCGGATTGCCGCCGCCCGAACCGTCGAAGCCATCCTTGAAGATCGTGTCGTCGCCGCCGACCGTCAGCTCCACCGGAACCGCGACGAGGCGATTGCTCGCATCGTTGCTGTGGACGCAGAGGTTGGCATCGTAGACGCCGATCGCGAGGCCCGTCGCATCGAACGTGACGGTCGTCGGGGTCGAGGCGCCGCCCGCGGTCGTGCCGCTGGCCGGAGCCACCGACAACCACGGCACGTCTTCCGGAGTGGCGCAGCCACCGGACGGAACGGCGATCGAGAACGCCGAGATTTCGGTGCCGTTCGGGAACGGAGCTACCGGCGTAGCCGTACCGGTCGTCGTGTCCAACGTGTACATGACACCCAGGTTGTACTTGTCGTAGCCCGCGTACCACAACACGCCGGTGGACGGATCGAAGTCGATGTCCTGGGCGTAGTTCGCGTTGAATCCGATCGGGCCGATCGCCTGGTAGTCGCCGGTCGTCTTGTCGATCGCGACCAGCTGGTCGCCTGCGATGTCGAGACCATACATGTTGCCCGACTGATCGAACGCCGCGCTGACGAGGAAGATGCCATCGGACTCGCCGACCTGCGTGAACGCGCCGGTGCCGAGATCGACCGTGTACAGGTAGGACGTCGGGCCGGAGCCATCCGCGCAGATGCCGTACATCGTGCTGGTCGACGCATCCCAGCGCAGCGCGCCACAACCGAAGCCGGTGCCCGGATCCGGATTGATGACGGTGAGAGCGCCGGTCGTCGTGTCGATCGACGCGAAGCCGCCGGTGCTGTAGCCGATCAGGTATTCCTTGCTGAAATCGTTGTTCGCGAACGAACCGCCGATGTAGTCGCCACCGATCGGACCGATGGTGGTGAACGGATCGGGAGCCGCTGCGTCGAACGAGTAGTAGTTGCCGTCGTTGCCGCCGCCGTAGGACGGAACCTGCGCGCCGCCGTTCGGATGGATGGCGCCGAAGTTCGTGAACAGCGGTTTGCCGTCCTTGCCGCGGAGGGTCGGAGCGCGCTTGCCGGACAGCTTCTGGTGCTGTTCGGCCGTCATCGCCGGAGCGTGATACGGCATGGCCGGGAAGTGCGCGCGCACGTTGCCAGTGCTCGGCGCTTCGTCGATGCTCCAGTTCAGATCGCGGTTGCCGGTGTTGCCGATCGTCAGCGTCGCGGTCGAGGTGCTGCCCGCGTCGACGTTCGCGCTGAGCGTCGTCGGGTTGACCGAGATGACCGGTGCGCCGACGTCGAGCGTTGCAGTCGCCGTTGCGGTGAACAGGTTGTTGATGACGCTCGGCGACCATGCGATCGACTGGCCGTCATGCAGCGAGGCGGTGTCGAACGAGTACTGGTTGGCGAGGGTCCCATCCTGCTGGACGCCGACCGTCGCGCAGACGCCGCCGTCGCAAACGGCCGGATCGGTGCCGGAGACCGCACCGTTCGCCGTGTACTCCACGTCGCTGTATTCGAACGAGAAGTTGCCGGTCGCTTCGTTGATGATGATTTCGAACGTCGTGCCGTCGGTATCGCCCGGCGCCCCTCCGTAATGAAGCTGGTCGGAGTACTCGATGACGAACTGGCGGTTCGGTGCCGTTCCCAGGGTCGCGTAGTAGATGTCGTGCCCGGCGCTGGCGGTGAAGAAATCGTCCCACAGCGGCACCAGCGCAGGAGTCGCGTTCGTTCCGTCGAGCAGGCCGGGCAGGGCCGTGTTGTCCCACGTCAGCGAGGCGCCCGGCGTACCGACGATGACGGCGCCGTTGTTGCCGATCGTGAGCTGGTTGGTCGTCACGCCATAGAACGGGAACGAGAACGGCATCGTGATGTCGACGGTGCTGTCGTCGCCGAGTCCGAGCGCCGTGCCCGTGCCGGTGATGTCGACGAAGTTGGACGTGCCGGTGTCGTCGGAGCTGTAGCCCGGCGTGCCGTCCTGCGACGTCCACGTCGCGGTCACGGCGCCGTTGTTGGAAGCGCCCGCGGTGACGATCCGGTTGTACTGGATGCTGGCGCCGTCGGGCAGATCTTCCTGCGTCAACGAGAACAGCGTGCCGCCGATCGTGTCGGCCAGCGTCTGGTAGTTGAGGTCGACGCCGGTGTGGTTGGTGACGGTGTAGCAGAAGTTGACCTGGTCGCCGACGACGACGCTGAGGTTCGACGAGCCGCCGCACTGCGCCGGATCGCCGTTGTCGAGAGCGAGCGTGAGCGACAGGTCGAGGCCCGGAGTGCCGCCGCCGGTGGTGCCCAGCACCTGGAACGCGAAGTCCGTCGCGCCGCCGACGCAGGTGGCCGTGGAGCCCCAGTCGGTGCAGCCGGTGCCGAAGCCGTCGTTTGGATTGCGGAACGCGCCGGCATTGCCCGTGACCGTGCCGGCTTCAAGCCAGTAGTACAGCAAGTTGGTTGCGTCGGACTCGAACGACAGCGACACCCAGTAGGTGCCTGCGGCGAGATCGCAAGGCGCGTTGAGGGTGATGCCGGCCAGGGTCGTGTAGGCGTCGTACGCGCTCGGCGAGTTTGCCGAACCCGGCGACGAGCAGACCGGCGTCGCACCCGGCAGACCGCCGTCGTCCGCATAGACGTAGACGTCCGCGAGTGCCGAGACTTCCGTGTGGAAATAATTGAACGACAGGAAGTTGAAGCCGGTGACCGTCCAGCCGCCCGCGCCGACGACGAAGTCGTCCGCCGAGTCGTTGGACAGCGAAGCGTAGCTGCTGGAAGCGCTGAACGTTTGAGCGACGAGGCCGTTGCTCGTCAGCGAGCCGGTCTGGTCGTACAGGACCGTGCCGGTGCCGCGGTTGCTGCGGGCCAATCCGTGATTGTTGAGCGGCACACGCGCCTGCATGTGGCTCTTGACGCTAGCGCGACTCTTTCCCGATTTCGCGTTAGGGTGGATTTGCGTGATCTTGGACTTCGCGCCCGCGGTCTGCGGCGACGCGTGATTCTTCGATGTGCTGGTGTTGTTGGTAGCGTTCGAATCTGAGGCCGCGAGTGCCATCAGAACTGCAGCGGAGAGAAGTGAGAGCCTGCCTTTCATCATGTGATCCCCATGGAGTGGCTGGTGCACGAGTGCCCGCCGAACATAGCAAACATCGCAACACAGTAGCAACAAACTTTTCAGGTCTTCTTCACATGCCGAGCTGAATGCCGTTCATGCAGTCGCAGCAAGCTCCGCAAGGGCTCTGCTGCAGGCAAAAACGGAGTCTTTATTTGGCCGTATGAACACCCGTTTCCGGCGCAAAGTGCGCCGTCGGCGGTGCATGTCGGCGGCGTCGTGCCGGGGTTGGCGCAGTGGGCTCAGCGACCGTGCGCGAGCGCATGGCGCAGCGGGTCGAGCAGGCTGCCGTAGTGGGCGCTGCGTGCCGTGTCGCGGCGAAGCGGCTCGCGTACCTGGCTGGCGCTTGCCGTGCGGACGCTGCGCGCGGCTTCATGGAAGCGCAGGCAGGCCGCGTCGAACGGCAGTCCGCAGAAATCGAGGAGCGCGCGGACCTCGTTTTCCGGATCGGCCACGAGCTGTTCGTAGACCTGATCGCGGATGCGTGCCGGGGCCTGTTGCTGCCATTGGTGCATCGCACGGTCGTAGTCGTGCCAGAACGCGGCGAGGTCGCCGAGGTCGTAGCTGAACTCGTTGCCGCTGGCGAACATCTGCTTGTAGCAGGACCAGCACGTCTCGACCGGGTCGCGCCGGCAATTGACGATGCGCGCGCCGGGCAACATCGCCATCGCCGCGCCGACGAAGAACCAGTTGTTGGGCATCTTGTCCGTCGAGCGCGGCCGCCGGCGGCGCCAGCGCGCGGTGCGCGCAAGGTAGGCCTGGCCCAGGCGTGTCCAATCGGCAGGGGTCGCATCGGCCACCCAGTGCGGAAACTCGACGCGGCGCCGCTGCGACTCCTCGCGCAGGACGGAGGCCAGATCCGGCAGCTCGCTCGCTCCTTCCACTTGCGGGTGCGCGGCCAGGATCTGTTCGGTCAGCGTCGAGCCCGAGCGCGGCAGGCTGACGATGAAGATGATCTCCTCGCCGAGCGTTTCAGTCTCCGCGTGCGCATGCGGCCGTGCGAAGGTCGCCAGAGTCTGCTCGACGATGGCGCTGAACTTCGTCGCGCTCCACGGCTGCAGCCGGCGCATGCGCGAATTGGCTGCACTCAGCGTGGCGAAGGCCTGCTCGTAGCGGCCGGCATCCTCCTGCGCCTTGGCCAGCGTGCAGCCCATCGCGATGCGATCGGTTTCCGGGATGTCGGTCCGCTGCAGCAGGTCGGCGAGCCGGTCCGTTTCGTCCCCGCTCAGACGCACCGTCTTGATGCTCGCCAATCCCCACCAGGCGGCACCCGTCGCTGGGGCGCGCTGCAGGACGTCGAGATATTGCGTGCGGGCCTCTTCGAAGTGGCCCAGATTGACCAGGACGTCGGCATAGATGGTTCGCGCAAGGAGGTTGTCCGGCGCCAGCGCCACCGTACGCTCGAGCGCCGGCAACGATTCCTCGATCCACGCCTGCGCCTTTAGGTTGCGCGCCAGATTGAACCAGCCGATCGCGAAGTCCGGCTGCAGGTCGCAGGCGCGCTGCCAGGCGGCAAAGGCGCCCTCGTAGTCGCCGCAGCCGCGCAGGGCGCCGCCGAGGTCGTTCAGCAGCGCCGGATCTTCCGGATGCGCGAGCAGCAGGGTGCGGATCAGATCGCGAGCTTGCGCGTGCCGTCCGGAGTGATTGAGCAGGAGGCCGCGCGTACGCCGCACTTCGACGTGATTCGGCGCGATCGCCTCGGCACTGGCCAGCACCTGCTCGGCCAGTGGCAGCCGGCCTGCGCGCAAGTGCTGGCCGGTTTGCCGGAGCAGATCGGCAGCCGTCGGCGACAGGCCGGCGAGGCGGTCCAGCGGCGGCGTCGCGGGCGGGGGCGCGGCACCCGCTGCGGTTTGCGAGGAAGACGATGCGTTCATGAGATCGGATCGCGGCAATCGATCGAGAGTAGCAGCTGCGCAGCCGTCGCGGTCAGCGTGCGCCGGCGCCGGCGCGCAGTGCATTGCGCAGCGGGTCCAGCAAGGTGCCGTAGTGCACCGCGCGCGCGGTATCGCGCCGGATCGGCTGGCGGACCTGGGCAGCGCTCGGCGTGCGGATGCTGCGTTCGGTCTCGTGGAAACGCAGCGTGGCCGGATCGAACGGCAGCGCGCAGAAGTCGAGCAAGGCACGGGTCTGCTGCTCGGGATCTTCCAGCAGCTTCTCGTAGACCTGCTCGCGGATCGCACCCGGATAGCGATCGTTCCAGGCGTGCATGGCGCGCTCGTAGGTCTGGCGATAGATCGCCAGATGGCCGAGGTCGTAGGTATATTCCTGGCCGCGCGCGAACAACTGCTTGTAGCAGGACCAGCACGTTTCCAGCGCGTCGCGGCGGCAATGCACGATGCGCGCGCCGGGCAACATGGCGCGGATCGCGCCGACCAGCATCCAGTTGGTCGGCATCTTGTCGGTGAAACGGGGACGCCGCGCGAGCCAATGTGCCGCCAGCGCCAGATAGCGCCGCCCCATGCGTTCCCAGTCGGCCGCGGTCGCCGACGCGACCCAGTCGGGGAAATTGACGCGGCGGCGCTGCGATTCTTCCGCGATCACCTGACCCAGATACGGCAGCTCGCTGCCGCCCTCGACCTCGGGGTGCGCGGCGAGGATCTGCTCGCTCAGCGTCGAACCCGACCGCGGCATGCTGACGACGAAAATCACCTCGCGGCCGAGGTCGGCGGTTTCCGCCTGCGCGCGCGATCGTGCGAACGCCGCGACGATGCGCGCGACCAGCTGGGGAAACCCGTTCGGGTTCCACTGGACGCGGCGGCTCATGCGGGCATTGGCGTCGCTGAAATACGCGAAGGCTTCGGTATAGCGTTCGCGATCCTCGAGCGCCTTGGCCAGCGCAAATCCCATCGCGACACGGTCGGTGTCGCCGAGGTCGCTGCGCGCGAGCTGCCCGCTCAGGACGTCGACTTCGTCGTCGCCCAGGCGCAGCGTCTTGATGTTGGCCAGATCCCACCAGGCGCGACCGATATCCGGGCGCTTTGCCAGCACCTCGCGGAATGCGGCAGCGCCTTCGTCGATCCGGCCGAGCTGGACCAAGGCGTCGCCGAAGACGACGCGCGCCTGCCAATGGTCCGGCAGCAGCTCGACGGCGCGGCGCAAGGGCTGTTCCGATTCGGCGACGCGGCCGTGTTCGTGCAGGTGGCGGCCGAGGTTGTACCAGGCAAGCCCGAAGTCCGCGGCGATTTCGATCGCATGGCGCCAGTGGGTCAGCGCTTCGTCGCTGCGCTGCGCACCGGCCAGCGCATTGGCCAGGTCGTTCAGGATCAGCGGATCGTCCGTCCATGCCGCATGGGCTTGCCGCAGCGCCGCGATCGCGATGTCGCTGCGGTTCTGCCGATAGCAGACGACGCCGAAAAGACGCAGGATTTCGGGATGGGTAGGCGCCAGCGTCAGCGCACTCTGCAGCGTAGCGGTCGCCTGCGCCAATTGCTCTTCGGTCAGTTCGGCCATCGCTTGCGCCACGAGGTTTCGCGTCGTGGGCGACAGCCCGACCAGGCGATCAGGGGCCGGCGGTTGTGGCCGGTCCGACTCGGTAAGCGCGGAAGGCTGCGTTGGATTCGTGGTCGCCATGGACGAGTGCGGTGCCTGCGAAGTGCTCGATCGCCCTAGCTTAGCAGGGCTCGTCGGGCCGCTTCCCGCTGTGCTTCGCCGCTGCGTGCGCGGCGGCGGGACTAGCGGCCGAGCGCATTGCGCAGAGGATCGAGCAGGGCGCCGTAGGCGTGGCTGCGCCGCGTATCGGCGCGCAGCGGTTCGCGCACCTGCGCCGCACTCGCGGTGCGGACCGGCCGAGCGGCTGCATGAAACTCCAGGCAGGCCGGGTCGAACGGCAGCTCGCAAAAATCGAGCAGGCGCCGGATCGTCGCGACCGGATCGGCCAGCAGCGCCTCGTGATCGACATCGAGCCAGCGCTGCTGCTGCGTCGCGCGCCAGTGCCGGCTCAAGCGGTCGTAGTCGCGCCAATAGGCGCCGAGGTCGGCGAGGGCGTAGCTCTGCGCCTGCCGGCCCGGCCCGAACAATTGCTTGTAGCAGGACCAGCACGTCTCGACCGGATCGCGGCGGCAGTTGACGATGCGCGCTCCTGGCAGCATCGCCAGCGCGGCACCGGCGAAGCGCCAGTTGTCGGGCATCTTGTCGGTGAAGCGGCGGCGGCTGCGCCATCGGCGCGTGCGTTCGAGGTAGCGCTCGCCGAGCCGGCGCCAATCGGCGGCGGTCGCTTGGGCGGCCCAGTCGGGGAATTCGACCTGGCGGCGGTGCGACTCTTCGGCGATGACGGCCTCGAGGTCGGGCAACTCGCTGGCGCCTTCGACATCGCCATGCGCGGCCAGGATCTGTTCGACCAGCGTCGATCCGGAGCGCGGCAAGCTGACGATGAAGATGACTTCCTCGCCGAGCTGTGGACCGCCATCGTGCGGCGGCACCGGTTGCTCGAACGCGGCCGCGATCGCGTCGATGCTGCGCGAGAACGCGGCCGCATCCCACGGCAGCCGCCGGCGCACCGCGGCATTGGCGGCCTCGAACAGCGCGAAGGCCTGTTCCGGCTCGTTGCCGTCTTCGCGCACTTTGCCGAGCGCGAAGCCCATCGTGGCGCGCTCGGTTTCGGCGATGCCGGGATCGGCCTGCAGCCGCGCCAGCGCAGCCGACTCGCTCGCATCGAGCCGTACCGTCTTCAGATTGACCAGGCCGATCCAGGCTTGCGCCGCGCCCGGCTGCAGCGCTATCGCGCGCCGGTAGTGCTCGGCCGCGGCGGCGATGTCGCCGAGCGCCGCCAGGACACTCGCATAGAGCACGCGGGCGGGCACATGGTCGGCGGAAAGCTCGAGCGCCTTGTGCAGCGCCTCGCGTGCCGCCTCGGTGTCCGCCTGCGCATCGAGCGATCGCCCCAGATTGAACCAGGCGGCGACGAGGCTCGGGTCGGCGTCGCAGGCGCGGCGCAGGAGCGCCTGCGCCTCGTCGGTCTGGCCGACATTGCCGAGCAGGCCGCCGAGCGTGCTGAGCACGACGGCATCGTCCGGCCATTGCTGCAGGGCTCGGCGCAGCAGCGCGATCGCCTCGCCGATCGCGCCCTCGCGGTAGCGCACCAGTGCGAGCAGCCGCAAGGCTTCCGGATGCCGCGGCGATACGGCGAGCACCTGGGCGAGCGACGCGGCCGCGATCGCGTTGCCGCCGCGATTGATCTGCAGCAGGGCTTGCTGCATCAGGCCGCGGGCTGCAGGCGCAAGCCCGGCGAGGCGATCGCGTGGCGACGGGCGGCTGCGCACCGGCGGCTTCATCGGCGCTCGCGTGCCGCGCTCAACGCAGTTCGCGTGCGAACGGATCGAGCAGGCGGCGCAGCGGGTCGAGGCGAGTGCCGTAGGCGCGCGCCGGCGTTTCGGCGCGCAGGGCCTTGGCCGCCTGTACGCTCTGCCGGTCGAACGGCACCGCGCAGAAGTCGAACAGTGCGCGAAGCGCCGCCGCCGGATCGTCGGCGAGACGATCGCTTTCGTGCTGGTGGATGCGCTGCGCGTGCCGTGCATACCAGTACAGCATCATGCGTTCGCGGTCCTGCCAGTGCCGGGCCAGATCGCCGAAGTCGTAGCTGTAGGCCTCGCTCGAGCGTGGAAACGTGCGGCGGTAGCAGCCCCAGCACGTTTCCGTCGCGTCGCCGCGCACATCGATCACGCGTGCGCCGGGCAGCATCGCGAATGCGGCGCCGAGGAACGGCCAGTTCGGCAGCGCCGGGTCGACATGGATCGCGTCGGGACGACGCCACTGGGCGCTGCGTTCGAGGTAGCGCTCGCCCAGACGCCGCCAGTCCGCTGCCGAGGCGGACGCGACCCAGCTCGGGAACGGCTCGCCGACGCGGTTGGATTCTTCCTGGATGACGCTCGCCAACTCCGGCGCACCGTTGCCGATGCTGACATCGGGATGTGCGGCGAGCGCCGCTGCAACGTGCTCGGCGCCGGCGCCGGGCAGTCCGACCATCAGTACGATGTCGGCGCCTCGCGAGGGGTCGCCATCGGTGGCGGGAGCGACGGCGAACGCATCGGTGATGCGATCGACGAGCTGCGAGAACTCCGCTCCGTTCCAGGTCGAACGTTTTCGCCGCGCCGCGTTTGCTGCGGTGAACGTGGCAAGCGCCGCGTCGTAGTCGGCGCGGGCATCGAGTGCGCCGCCGAGCGCGAACGCCAGCGCATCGCGGTCGTTGTCGCCGAGATCGGCACGCGACGACTGCTGCCGCAGCGCCGCGAGTTCTGCGTCGGACAGGCTCGCGCCATCCGCGACGGCGAGGCCGATCCAGGCGCGCGCCAGGCCGGGGTCGCGCGACAACGACGCACGGTACTGCGCGGCGGCCGCTGCCGGGCGATGCAGCCGGGTCAGCATGTCGGCGTGGCCGAGCTGGGCGGCAAGATGATCGGGATTGCAATCGAGCGCGCGTGCGAACGCTGCCGCCGCTTCGTCGTTGCGCGTCCCGCGCGAGGCCAGCACGGCACCGAGGTTGTACCAGCCGGCGGCAGCGTGCGGATCGGTTTCGCAGCCCTTGCGGAACGCCGCGATCGCCGCTTCCGTGTCGCCTGCGTCGCGCAGCGCGCCGCCGAGGTTGTTCAAGATCGCCGCATTGTTCGGCCACCGCCGCTGCGCGGCCCGCAGCGCTGCGAGCGCGTCGTCGAGACGGCCGCGCAGATGGTGCAGCAAGCCCTGCAGTCGCCACGTTTCCGGATCGTCCGGAAGGGTCTTCGCCGCGGTCTCCAGCAGTGCGTCCGCCCGATCGAATTCGCCGCGGCGAAGGCACGCTTGGATTTCCTGAAGATGCAGGCGCCCTGCAGCGAGCGTTTCCTCGTCCGTCACGATCACGCCCGCGGCCCTTGCCCCGGCGTCGCCAATCCAGCGCCGAGGGCGAGACGCAGCGGAGACAACAGGTCGCCGAAGCGCGCTGCGCGCGCGGTGTCGCCGCGCAGGGGTTCGCGCACTTGCGCGGCGCTCACGGTGCGCACGTTGCGCTCGGTCTGGTGAAAATTGAGGCAGGCCGCGTCGAACGGCAGATCGCAGAACTCGAGCAGGCGGCGTACTTCGAGCTCTGGATCCTGCAGAAGCGCTTCGTAGGCGAAGTCGTGCACGCGATGCGGATAGTGCGCGTTCCAGAAACGCATCAGGCGATCGTAGTCGCGCCAGAACGCGGCCATGTCCTGCAGGTCGTAGCTGTAGCCGTGGCCTTCGCCGAACAGCTGGCGAAAGCACGACAGACACGTTTCCACCGGATCGCGGCGCACGTTGACGAAATGCGCGCCCGGCAGCATCGCCGCGGCCGCGCCGAGATAGCGCCAGGTGCCGAGCGACTTGTCGGTGAATCGATCGTGCGACTCGCGCCAGCGTTCGGTGCGTTCGAGGTAGCGTCGGCCGAGCCGCTGCCAGTCGGCCGGCTTCGCGTGAGGCGCCCACGCCGGCAAGTCGCCGCCGCGGCGCTGCGATTCTTCCTCGATCACCAGCTGCATGTCGGGCAGCTCGTTCGCGCCCTCGACGAGCGGGTGCGACGCGAGGATCTGCTCGGTCAGCGTGGAACCGGAGCGGGGCAGGCTGACGACGAAGATGACTTCGCGTCCCAGGCTCGGCGCAGACGACGACTTCGGCGGCGTGTGGAAGGCGCGCATCGTTGAATCGACCCGTGCGCTGAACGCGGCCGCGTCCCAGTCGGCCGAACGCCGCTTGATCGCATTGGCGGCCGTATAGATGGAGAACGCCTCCTGGTTGCGGCCCTGGTCTTCGAGCGCCTTGGCCAGCGCGAATCCGAGATTCACGCGATCGGCATCCTTGATGTCCGGTGCGGCGAAGACCCGTTCCAGCCAGGTCGTCTCCTCCGGCGTCAACCGTACCGTTTTCAGGTTCGCCAGCGCCGACCACGCGCGCACCGCGGTCGGCTGGCGGCGGATGGCGTTGCGGAATTCCTCCGCCGCGTCGGCGGTCCGGCCGGCATTGGCGAGCGTCTGCGCATAGCCGATGCGAGCGCGCACGTGCGCCGGATCGTTGTCGAGCGCGCGCTTGTACGCCTCCATCGCCTCCTCGGAATAGGCCTCGCTGCCGAGCGTTCGCGCAAGGTTGTGCCAGGCGGGCGCGAAATCGGGCGCGAGATCGCAGGCGCGCCGCAACACCACCAGGGCCGCTTCGATCTGGTCGGCCTCGCGCAGCGACGTGCCGAGGTTGGTCAGGATGATCGGATCCGCAGGGCGCCGTTCGAGCGCCTGCTTGAGCGCCGCGACGGCATCGCCGAAGCGCTTCTGCAGATGACGCGTGATGCCGAGCAGGCGCAGGAATTCCGGATGAACCGCAGCGAGCGGCCGCGCGCGTTCCAGCAACGCATCGGCCGCTTCGCTGTTGCGCTGCTCGATCGCCTTGCGCGCATCGCGCAGCAGGCGCCGGGCGCGCAGCGGCAGGCCGTCCAGGCGCGCTTCGAGCGAACTTTCGCCGCTGCCCGAAGGCATGGCCGCGGGAGGCATCGACGCGAGCCCGCCGTCGACGCCGGGAGCACTTTCGGAAACAGTCATCTAAGAAGGTCGCCCAGAACAGCAGAGGGCTAGCTTAGCAAATGCCCGCCAACACGGCGGAGCGCGCCGCCGCCGCGCCGCACAGGGCGTCGAGGCGGTCCGCGAATGCATCCGACCCCTGCGCGCGGCGGCTTCGGCGCACTTGCCATCTCTGTACTTGTGAACATTTCTAAACTGCGTGCGCAGCGGCGGGGGCGGGGCCGGTAAAGCCGCTTGCGAGGCGCGAGTTCGGCAGAGTAGTGTCCGAGCCGGCCGGATATCCGGAACGCGCGAGGGGACCAAACCATGCTCTGGCAGAAGGGTCGCAGCAGCGACAACGTGGTCGAGGACGACGGCGGTGGCGGCGGTGGCGGTCCCGGCTTCGGCGGCGGGCGTGGCCTCGGCATCGGCGGCGTGATCATCGTGATCATCATCGGCCTGCTGTTCGGCAAGAATCCCGGTGAGATACTGCAGATGCTCGGCGGCATGAACGGCGGCGACGGCAGCGGCCAGCCGATGCCGCAGCAGCAGGTCGCGCCGGCCGGCAACGACGAGCAGACGCAATTCGTGCGCAAGATCCTCGGCAGCACCGAGGACGTGTGGGGACAGATGTTCCAGGCCAGCGGCAAGCAGTATCCGGCGCCGCGCCTCGTGTTGTTCCATGGCGCCGTGCAGTCCGCTTGCGGCGCGGCCTCGGCGGCGATGGGGCCGTTCTATTGTCCGGGCGACCGCCAGGTCTATCTCGATCTCGATTTCTTCCAGGAGATGCAGCAGCGCTTCCACGCGGCCGGCGATTTCGCACGCGCCTACGTGATCGCGCACGAGGTCGGCCATCACCTGCAGAACCTGCTCGGCGTGATGGATCAGGTCGAGCGGCAGGCGCAGCGTGGCGCGCCGATGCAGGGCGCGAACGGCCTGTCGGTGCGGCAGGAGCTGCAGGCGGACTGCTTCGCCGGCGTCTGGGCCAACCTGGCGCAGAAGCAGCTCAACTGGCTCGAGACAGGCGACGTGGAAGCGGCGCTGAATGCGGCGAACCAGATCGGCGACGATACGCTGCAAAAGCAGGCGCGCGGCTATGCGGTGCCCGACTCGTTCACGCACGGCACCTCGGCCGAGCGCGTACGCTGGTTCCGCGCCGGATTCGCGTCCGGCGACCTGAAGAGCTGCGATACGTTCAGCGCGGCGCAGCTGTAGTCATCGAGCAGTGTAGTGGCGACTCGCAGGAGCGGTTCGTCCGAACGGCTCCTGCGAAGTCGCTTCTGCTCGATCGATTCTTCAATCGCTTTCGCGAGGCTTTTCCCGGGCCGATGGCTCAGGGCTTCTTGGCTGCGGCCGGCGCGCGCACGGGGATCGGCACGTTGCACAGGTCGATCTTTCCGGCCGGCACTTTGTACCAGTCGTCGCGCCGGTTGCGGCGCGATTCGACCAGACGCGCGAAGGTCGGCGTGTCGGTGCGTAGGATTTCCAGCGGCGTGCGTTCGCTCGCCGGCACGTCGGCGGCGACGCGTACCGATTTGATCGGGAGCCGCTGCTCGGGCTTGTCGTAGAAGCCGAGCGCCGCGGTTCCGCGCGGCAAGTCCGCCAATAGTTCCATGCCCTGCACGACGCGGCCGACCAACGCGATGTTGCGATCGAGCTGGCGAGGCGCCTGGCCGATCACCACGTAGAGTTCCGCGCCGCTGCCGGTCTCTTCGCCGACGTCGCGGCCGGCGCCGACCATGCCGTAGCAGTGCGCCAGCCAGGTCTTGCCGGCCTTGGCGTCGCGCGCGGCGGGCATGCCGTCGGCGAAACCGACTTCGGGCGCGTAGACGTCGCCGTCGGGCAGTTTCACGAATGAGGCCTCCTTGCCGATCGCGCGCTCGAATTCCGGCGCCAGCGTCTTGCTCGCCTTGCCGAGTGGACGCGCCTTGTCGGGCTTGTCGGCATCCGGATCGCCCCATTGCGTGACGAAATTGTCCTGTACGCGCAGGATCGCCAGCCCGTCGAAGTAGTGCTCGCGCGCCATCGTCTTGATGTTCGCCGCGTGCAGCGGTGCATACCCGGGCGCCAGCTCGATCACGACGCGACCGCCGGCGAGATCGAGATACAGCGTGTTTTCCGGATCGGGGCTGCGCCAGTCGGATGCCTGGGAGGCTTCGAGAACCTGCTGCGTGGTCGGCGGCTTCGCGGCCGGCGCCGCAGCGGAAGGTGCGGCGCACGCGGCGTGAGCGAATCCGCTCAATGCGAGCGCCAGCGCGCAGTGCCGAAAGCCCGTCGATGCGTACTCGAAGCGATTCATTGTGATCCCCCGGATTCGTGCCTGTGGTCGCCTTCGACTTTAACCGATGAACGCGCGGCAACGGTGGCGTGGCGCGACGGTTGCTGCCAATGCGGCGACGGCCGCCGCCGCGATACGATGAGGGCTGGGGCCGGGGAGATGTCGCATGCGTTCATGGTGGGTCGTGGTGCTCGCGCTGGCGTTCGGCGCTTTGCCGGCGTGCGCGAAGAAGGCCATTGCGCCGCCGCCGCCAGCGGCCGTGGCCGGCGAGCAGAGCAAGGCGGAAGCGTTTCTCGCCTACGAACACGAGGTCCGCGTCGATCTCGGCGACAACAGCGTCGGCACGCACGTCGACGCGGTGCGCGAAGCGTGCACCACCGAGCGTTTCGGTGCGTGCAGCCTGCTTTCGGTGCAGCAGAGCGCGGGCAACTATCCGCGCGGCGAGATCGTCGTGCGCATCGTGCCGTCGGGCGTCGAGCCGCTGGTCAAGCTCGCTTCGGAGGGCGGCACGATCGGGAATCGTGCGACGCACGCCGAGGACTTGGCCGACGCGGTGGCCGACAACGCGCACCGGCGCGAGTTGCTGACGAACCAGCGCGCGCGTCTGGAAGGATTCCAGGCACGCAAGGACCTCGCCGTCGCCGACATGCTCGCGTTGTCGAAAGAACTGGCCGATCTCGAAGTGCAGCTGGACGCCGCCGCGAAGGAGTCGGCGCAGCAGCGCCGGCGCATCGAGACGAACCGGCTGACCATCGGCTTCACCGTGCCGAACGCACAGGCCGATACGTCGCGCATCGGCAGCGCGTTGAAGAATCTGTGGAACTCGTTCGACGAAGGCGTCGCCGACGCGCTGGAATACCTCGGCTACGGTCTGCCGTTCCTCGCGCTCGGACTTCCGCTGCTGCTGGTGCTGCGCTGGCTGTGGCGCAGGGCGACGCGTCCGCGCGCCTGACGCGCCGCGGCGCCTGGTCGAGATCGCGTTTGCCGCGGCGCTGCGCCGGCTTGCGGCGCCCGCCGATCAGGCTTTGTGAAAGCGCCGGATGAAGTCGCGCACGTCCGGGTAGACGATGTCGCGCCAGCGGCGCCCGCTGAAGATGCCGTAGTGGCCGGCGCCCTTCACTTCGAGATGCTCGCGGTTCTTGGCGGGAATGCCGGTGCACAGCTCGTGCGCGGCCTTGGTCTGGCCGAGGCCGGAGATGTCGTCGAGTTCGCCTTCGATCGTCAGCAGCGCCGAACGCTTGATCGCGGCCGGCACGACCGGTTCGCCGGCGACGACCCATTCGCCGCGCGGCAGTGCGAACTGCTGGAACACCGTGCGGATGGTATCGAGGTAGAACTCGGCCGGCAGGTCGAGCACGGCGTTGTATTCGTCGTAGAAGCGGCGATGCGCGGCCGCGTCGTCGTCGTCGCCGCGCAGCAGGTTCTCGTAGTAGTCCCAGTGCGCACTGAAATGGCGGCTCGGGTTCATCGCGACGAAGCCGGCGTGCTGCAGGAAGCCCGGATAGACGCGGCGTCCCTTGCCCGGATAGTTCGACGGCACATCGAAGACGACGTTGGTCTCGAACCACGAAAACGGCTGCGTCGTGGCGAGGTCGTTGACTTGCGTCGGATGCTTGCGCGCGTCGATCGGGCCGCCCATCATCGTCAGGGTCAGCGGCGTCGTTTCGCCGTTCGCGGCCATCAGCGCGACCGCGCCGAGCACCGGCACGGTCGGCTGGCACACCGACATCACGTGCAGCCGTTCCGCACCGAGCTGCCGGATGAAGCGGCGCACGTAGGCGACGTAGTCGTCGAGGCCGAACGGCCCCTTGTCGACCGGCACCATGCGCGCGTCGACCCAGTCGGTGATGTACACGTCGTGGTCGCGCAGCAGCGTGCGCACGGTATCGCGCAGCAGGGTCGAGTGATGGCCCGACAGCGGCGCGACGACGAGGATCGCCGGGTCTTCGCGCAGCTGCCGCAACGCATCGGGATCGTCGCTGGCGCGCTTGAAATGCAGCAGGTGGCAGAACGGCAGTTCCAGCACGCGTTCCTCGATCACCGCTGCCTCGCGCCCATGCGCGGCAACCGAGGTGATGCCGAACGCCGGCTTCTCGTAGTCCTTGCCGATGCGGTAGAAGAGTTCGTAGCCGGCGGCGATGCGATCGAACCCCGGCACTTTCGACAACCAGTTGTCCGGCGCCGACAAGGCGTGAGCGGCAGCGCCGGACCAGGTCACCCACGGATTGAGCAGGGTGCGGTTGATTTCGTGCAGGTGGTACAGCATTCGGTGTTCCTGTTGCACTGCGACAAACCATTCTAGGCGATCCGGGCGCTGCGTGCGTCTGCGACCATCGTCGCAAACTGTGTCATGCCGTCTGGCCTATTGCCGTGCCGGGCGAGGATGCAACAATCGAGGGTCGGTCGACGCGGCCCTCGCGTCCCATGTCCTTGGGGTTCCTGATGAAATCGAAGACGAGCAGCCTCGTGCTGCAAGCGGGTCTTGTCGTGGCTGCCGTCGCTGTCGTGCCGTGGGCGCGGGCCGAAGGAACGCCGCCTGTCGATACCGACTATCCAGGCACGCTCAAGCTCAGCGTCGATGCGACCGACATCGATCGGCGCATCTTCCGCGTGCACGAGGAGATCCCGATCGCCGCCGGTCCTTTGACCTTGCTGTACCCGCAATGGCTGCCCGGCAACCACGCGCCGCGTGGGCCGATCGAGAAGCTGGCGGGGCTCAAGATCAGCGGCAACGGCGCGGCCATCGCGTGGAAGCGCGACCCGCTCGATGTCTATGCGTTTCGCATCGACGTGCCGGCCGGCGTTTCCACGCTGGCGGTCGATTTCGAGTTCCTGTCGCCGCAGGACAGCGGCCAGGGCCGCGTCGTGATGACGCCGGATCTGCTCAACCTGCAGTGGAACACGGTCGCGCTGTATCCGGCCGGGCACTATTCGAGCCGCGTCCTGTTCGCGCCGAGCGTGAAACTGCCGCAGGGCTGGCAGTTCGGCACGGCGCTCGATCGCGCGGAGGGCAGCGGCAATGCGACGGACGCGAACGGCACGGTCAGCTTCAAGCCGGTTCCGTTCAATACGCTGGTCGACTCGCCGATGTTCGCGGGGCGTCACTACAAGCGCGTCGACCTCGGCGGCGCGAAGGCGCCGGTGCACCTGAACCTCGTCGCCGACGAGGCCAAGAACCTCGAATTCAAGCCCGAGCAGATCGAGGCGCACAAGCGTCTCGTGCAGCAGGCGCAGAAGCTGTACCAGTCGCAGCACTACGACCATTACGAATTCCTGCTGGCGCTGACCGACAACCTCGGCGGCATCGGCCTGGAGCACCATCGCTCCAGCGAGAACAGCGGCGACCCGGGCTATTTCACCGACTGGGACAAGCTCGCTCCGGGCCGCGACCTGCTGCCGCACGAGTACACGCATTCGTGGAACGGCAAGTTCCGCCGGCCGGCCGACCTGTGGACGCCGAACTTCAACGTGCCGATGCAGGACAGCCTGCTCTGGGTCTACGAAGGGCAGACGCAGTACTGGGGTTTCGTGTTGTCGGCGCGTTCGGGCCTGTGGACGGCCGATCAGGCGCGCGACGCGATCGCGATGGTCGCCTCGACCTACAGCGACAATCGGCCCGGCTTCGACTGGCGCAACGTCGAAGACACGACCAACGATCCGATCATCGCCGGCCGCCGTCCGCTAGCGTATCGCAACTACCAGATGAGCGAGGACTACTACAGCGCCGGCCAACTGATCTGGCTCGCCGTCGATGCGAAGCTGCGCGAACTGAGCAAGGACAAGCGTTCGCTCGACGACTTCGCGCGCGCGTTCTTCGGCGTCGAGGACGGCAGCTACGTGACCAAGACCTACACGTTCGACGACGTCGTCGCCACCTTGAACGGCATCGCGCCGAACGACTGGGCGGCATTCCTGCGCGAGCGCGTCGATGCGAAGGCGCCGCCGCTCGACGGTCTCGCGGCGAGCGGCTGGAAGCTCGTCTACACCGACAAGCCGAGCGACTACCAGAAGAGCGCCGAGGCCGAGCGCAAGGGCATCGACTATTCCGCTTCGCTCGGCATCGTCTTCGGCACCAAGGACAACAAGATCGCCGACGTGCGCTGGAACGGTCCCGCGTTCAAGGCCGGCATCGCACCGACCAGCACGCTGATCGCCGTCAACGGCCACGAGTTCAAGGCCGAGCGTTTGAAGGATGCGATCGTCGCCGCGAAAGGCGGCACGGCGCCGATCGAGCTGCTGGTCAAGAACGGCGACGAGTACAGGACCGTGCGCGTCGACTACCACGATGGCCTGAAGTATCCGCACCTCGAGCGCATCGCTGGTACCCCGGATAGACTGGCTGCCATTCTCGCAGCGAAGAAATAGCGGCATGGCAAAAAGATCGGTCCCGCCGGCGCCGGCTGCGCCGGTCGCGCCGGTGAACGCGGCACTTCGAATCTCCGCGCAGCAGGCACGCCTGCTTCATCTGTCGGCGCAGGGATTGCTCGCGCCGCCGCGCCGCCGCGCGCGCAAGGCCGATGTGCGCGACGCGATCGCGCGCATGCGCGTGCTGCAGATCGACACGATCAACGTCGTCGCGCGCAGCCCGTACCTGGTCCTGTTCTCGCGGCTCGGCGCGTATCGCAAGGAATGGCTGGAAGAGTGCCTGGCCGAAGGATCGGTCTTCGAATGCTGGGCGCACGAGGCAAGTTTCGCACCGATGGCCGACTACGCCTTGCATCGCCGCCACGCCAACAACAGCCGCGACGGCCATTGGTCGATGAAGAACGCGCTGCGCATGCGGCGCGAGCATGCCGGCGAAGTCGACGGACTGCTCGCGCACATTCGCGGCGAAGGCGCCGTCAAGGCAGCCGATTTCGAGCGCGGCGACGGCGCGGGCGGCGGCGGCTGGTGGGGCTGGAAGAACGAGAAGCGCTGGCTCGAATCGCTGTTCGCGCTCGGCGAGCTGATGATCGCGCGGCGCGAGAACTTCCAGCGCGTGTACGACCTGCGCGAGCGCGTGCTCGCCAACGCGCGCGACAACGGCATCGCGGTGCCCGAGGAGAGCGACGTCTCCGAAGACGACATGCGGCGCGAGTTCACGCTCGGCGCCGTGCGCGCGCTCGGCGTCGCGCAGGCGCGCTGGATCAACGACTACTTCCGCAGCGGCCGCAAGCTGAAGGACGCCGACCTCGACGCGTTCGTCGATTCGGGCGAACTGGTGCGGATACACGTAGAGGAATGGAAGAACCCTGCCTACGTGCACGCGGACCATCGCGAGGCGCTTGCGACGGCCGCAGCCGGCCGCCTGCGCGCGACGCAGACGGTGCTGCTGTCGCCGTTCGATCCGGTCGTCTGGGACCGCGAGCGCGCCACCGCGATGTTCGGCTTCGACTACCGCATCGAATGCTACACGCCGGCACCGAAGCGCAAGTACGGCTACTACGTGCTGCCGATCCTGCATCGCGGCCGCCTGGTCGGCCGGCTCGATGCGAAGGCGCACCGCGCCGATGGCGTGTTCGAGGTCAAGGCGTTCTACTTGGAGCCCGGTATCGAACCGACGGCCGTCTTGGCCGAGCCCATCGCTGCGGCGATCCAGCGCTGCGCCGACTGGCACGCGACGGCACGGGTGAACATCGCGCGCTGCGAACCGAAGGCGTTCCGGCGCGAGCTGCGCGAGGCGTTGCGAAGGCAGATCGTGGTGGCCTGACGCGCTTTCTCGCCACGCCAGGGCGATTGCCGGCAGCGGCGAACTTGCGCAAGATGCGCGGCGATACAGGAGATGCGCGCATGGCGACCGACGAATGGCTGGTGATCTCGCTCCGGCTCGGCATGGCCGTGTTCGTCGGCGCCCTGATCGGCCTCAATCGCGACCTGCATCGCAAGCCGGCGGGCGTGCGAACGCATGCGCTCGTCGCGCTCGGTACCGCGCTCATGGTGATCGTCGTGATGCCTCCCGGCGTCGACGACTCGCATCGCTACGATGCGCTCAGCAGGGTCATCCAGGGCGTGCTGACCGGCATAGGATTCCTCGGCGCCGGCGTGATCCTGCGCAATCCGAACAAGCAGCACATCAGCGGCCTGACCACGGCAGCGACGATCTGGGTCACGTCGCTGCTCGGCATCGCCTGCGGCATGGGACTCTACCTGCCGGTCCTGATCGCGCTGCTGTTCGGCTCGCTGGTGCTCTTGTTCGGCGGCCGCCTCGAACGCGCGTTCCGGCCGCGCACGCCCAAGGGCGCACAGGGCCAAGGGCAGGACGGCCCGAACGACCTGTCCGAATCGTAAGTATCCGTGGAGAAGGTCCGTGGCTGAATTGCACGAATGCGAAATCCCGCGTCTGCGCCCGACGCAGATCACGGTCGGCATGATCGAGGTCGAGGACAAGCGCAAGCACCTGGACGGGATGGGCCATCACGAGCGCAGGGAATACCTGAAGGCGCGACCGATCCCGGCGGTGCTCGGTCCGGACGACAAGCTCTACATCACCGACCACCATCACCTGGCGCGCGCGCTGCACGACGCCGGCTACGACACCGGTTTCTTTCTGGTCGAGGCCGATCTTTCCAAACTCGCACCGGAGGCGTTCTGGAAGGCGATGGACGAACGCCGCTGGGTCCATCCGATCGATGCGCAGGGCAAGCGGCAGTCGACCGACGACATTCCGCATCACGTGCAGAAACTGCTCGACGACCCGTATCGCAGCCTCGCCGGCTACGTGCGCGAGGCGGGCGGCTACACGAAGACGGATACCGCGTTCGCGGAGTTCCTGTGGGCCGATTTCTTCCGCGCGCGAATCGCGATCGGTCCCACGCGCAGCGATTTCGAGGCGGCGGTGAAGCAGGCGCTCGCACTGGCGCACAGCGAGCACGCGCGCCATCTGCCGGGCTACACTGCGCAAGCGCCGCGTTGAGCGCTTAAGTTTTTTTCCGGCGCGCGGCGGTTTTCCTGGCTGCCGTGCGCTTCGTCGTCGATTTGCGTGCCGTCGATTTTTTCGTCGCCGGTTTCCCTGCGCGGCTCGTCGAGGTTTTCTTCGCGGCCGGTTTCTTGCGCGCACCCGCCGATGTCTTCGTGGCGGAACGCTTGGTCGACGCCGTCTTCTTTTTCGCGGCCGCTTTCTTCTTGCCGCCGCCGTCCTGGCGATTCACCGTCGCCCAGGCGCGCCGCGCCGATTCCTTCGCCGATACGCCACGATCCTCGTAGCTCTGTTCGATGTGGCGCGCCTCGCGTTTCTGCTTGGCGGTGTAAGACGACTTGTCGCCGCGTGGCATGAGCTGCTCCTCGCCGATGGGACGAGGCGATGCTCGGGTCGGCGTCATGAATCGCTTTTATCCACACATCCATTCGTTCAGCCGGCATATCGACCCGAGGTCGTGCCGCGTAGACTTCCGGCATCGAACAGGAGGAGGGGCTCATGCGCGCAAAGGCGAAGAACATCCTGCGGCTCGCGACGGCGGCGAGCGGTTGCGCGCTCGGCATCGCGCAGGCGCACGCCGACGACGCTGCGTGGAAAACGCGCGTGCCGGCGCAGGTTCACGTCGGCACTCGGGCGCCGGTCGCGGCCGCGTTCGAGATCGCCTGCCGCGACGGCAAGGGCGGAGCGCTCGGCTGGTCGCTGATCATCGCGCAGCCCGATGCGCTGACCGCGTTTCCGCTGGTCGACTTCGAAGGGCCGGGCGGCATCGGCGAGAAGCGCGTGCTGGCGCGGTGGTCGGTCGGCGAGGCGAAGGACGACCGCGCGCGGACGTCGATCTCGGGCTGGTACGGCGTCGACGGCGATGGTTTCGTCCTGGCGACGTCGCAGCTGACGGCGAAGCCGGGCGATCTCGCGCGGCTGTCGCGCCGGCTGATCGAATCGACCGGCGGCACGATGCACCTGATCGTGCAGTCGCCCTCGAAGGGCGAAGCGTTGAGCGCAAACGCGCAGATCGGCGATCGCCGCGAGGCGATCGCGCGGATCCTCGAACCGTGCCTGACGCCGGCGACACAATGAGGCCGGCGTAGGCGGATTCGATCCGGGTAGGGCTCAGGCCGGACGCGAGTAGCGCTGGCCGCCGCGACCTTGCGGCTTCTTCTTGTTGCGCGCGCCCGGGTGCGCATCGTTGTTGGACGTATGCGGGCGGCGGGCGTGGCGCTGCGGGCGCGCGCCGCCGGGCTTGCCCTGGCTCGGACGCGAGGTGCCGTCGACGCGCAGCGGCTGCGCCGGCTCGAAGCCTTCGATCGGCACGATCTCGATGTCCTGCTTGAGCAGGCGGCGGATGTCGCGCAGCAGGCCTTCTTCGTCGCGCGAAACCAGCGACACCGCCAGGCCCTCGGCGCCGGCGCGGCCGGTGCGGCCGATGCGGTGCACGTAGTCCTCGGCGACCATCGGCAGGTCGAAGTTGATCACCATCGGCAACTGGTCGATGTCCAGGCCGCGCGCAGCGATGTCGGTCGCGACGAGCACGGCGATCTTGCCGCTCTTGAAGTCGGCGAGGGCGCGTGTGCGCTGGCTCTGGCTCTTGTTGCCGTGGATCGCCGCCGTGCGCAGGCCGGCTTTCTCGAGCACGTGCGCGAGCTTGTCGGCGCCGTGCTTGGTACGGCCGAACACCAGCGTCTGGCGCGCGTCGTTGGCGAGCAGGTGCAGCAGCAGATCGCGCTTGCGCGCGCCGTCGACCGGATGCACGCGATGCGTGACGGTGGAGGCGATCGCGTTCGGCTTGGCGACCTGGATCTCGACCGGGTCGCGCATGAATTCGCCGGCCAGCGCCTTGATCTCCGGCGCGAACGTGGCCGAGAACAGCCAGGTCTTGCGGTTCTGCTTCGGCAGGCTGCCGAGGATGCGCTTGATCGCCGGCAGGAAGCCCATGTCGAGCATGCGGTCGGCTTCGTCGAGGATCAGCACTTCGATGCCGGACAGGTTCACACTGCGGCGCTCGATGTGGTCGATCAGGCGTCCGGGCGTGGCGACGAGGATCTCGACGCCGCGGCGCAGCGCGTCGACCTGCGGCTGCATGCCGACGCCGCCGAAGACGGTGGTCGCGCGCACGCCGAGGTGCTTGCCGTAGCCGCGCACGCTCTCGTGGACCTGGGCGGCCAGCTCGCGCGTCGGCGTCAGCACCAGCGCGCGGGGGATCTTCGGTTGCGCCTGGCCGCGCTTGCTGACGTAGATGTGGTTGAGCAGCGGCAGCGCGAACGCGGCCGTCTTGCCGGTGCCGGTCTGCGCGCCGGCGAGCAGGTCGCGGCCTTCCAGCGCGGCCGGAATCGCGGCGGACTGGATCGGCGTGGGATTGGTGTAGCCCTGTTCGGTGAGCGCGCGCAGGAGCGCAGGCGCCAGCCCGAGTGTTTCGAAAGACATTGGAAAACTCCGTGATGTGTTGAGAAATCCGCACATGCACGCGGAGCTGCCCGATCACGAATGATCGAAACACAGCTGCACGCACGGGTGCGAAAGATCGATCGCGAGGATCGAGTGCCAACCCGGAGCGTTCCCAAAAACCGCGCTGCAGGCGAGTCGAGTGGCGGATCGGCACGCCGAAGGTGGCGGGCGATTCCGGATTTGCGGCGTCGAAAGCCGAGCGGGTGCGGGAGGCGGGCGGTACGCTGGATCAGCGCACTGCCGATGCTCATCCCAAAGGGAAAATCGCAGAGCGGCGCAACAAACGTCGGCGAGTATACACGAAGCGGCGCTGCCGGGCTGGCGTACGCGACGTCCGTTCAGGCAAGCGGCGGCAAGAGGGCGATTTGACGGTGTTCGTGCGGCGAACCTAGGCTCGGCGCTCCCCAACGCATAGGCACACGCGCATGTCCGTTTCGAACGTTTCCTGGGCTTATCTGCTGCTCGCCGGACTTTCGGAGATCGGCTGGGCCGTCGGCCTCAAGTACACGGAAGGCTTTTCACGGCTGCTGCCGAGCGTTGCGACGATTGCCGGCATGCTGGTGAGTTTCTATTTCCTCGCGCTGGCGATGCGGACGATCCCGCTCGGCACCGCGTACGCGGTCTGGACCGGCATCGGCGCGGTCGGCACGGTGATACTCGGCATGATCCTGTTCGGCGAGCCGCGCGACCTGCCGCGCATCGCCTGCATCGTGTTGATCGTCGCCGGCGTCGCGGGCCTCAAGGTCTTGCACCGGGGCTGAATCGAGGCGGCATGCGCCGATTCGTTGCCGGCGCGCGTCCACAAGAGAATGAAAGACGCCACCGAATCGCTACGATGAACCCTCGATTCCGGCAGGTTTGTCGATGACGCGGAAGTTTTCGTGCCGGCGGCGCGTCGCTGCCGCAACGCTGTGCGCACTGCTCGCCTGCGGTATTCCGTCGAAGGAGGCGGCTGCGGCTGCGGATGCGCTCGCTGCCGGAGCGCACCAGGAAGTGGTCTTCGACGCATACTCGCCACTGGCCGGCAGCGCGGAGCAGCAGCGCCGGCTGCTGACGCCCTTGCTGGCCAAGGCGTTGCAGGAGCACGTTGCCGCCAGCGGCCAGGCCCTCAGCGAACAGAGCATCGATCTCTCCCGCGAGCGCTTCGCCTACTACATTCCGAACGGCGCGGCGCCGGCGAGCGGCTATCGCGTGCTCGTCTTCGTTCCGCCGTGGCAGCAGGCGACGTTGCCGCGGCAATGGTTCGGCGTGCTCGATCGCCATGCCACGATCCTGGTGACGGCCGCCGCGTCGGGCAACGACGAGAACGTGATCGGCCGGCGCATTCCGCTCGCGCTGGCCGGCTACGAGAACATCGCGCGTCGATTCCGCATCGATGCTTCGCAGACCTGGATCGGCGGCCTCTCGGGCGGTTCGCGCGTCGCATTGCGCATCGCGCTCGGCTATCCGGACCTCTTTCGCGGCGCGTTGCTGAATGCCGGTTCCGACCGCTTCGGCACGCCCGAGCTGCCGTTCCCGCCGGCGCCGCTGCTGCAGCGATTCGAGGAGGGCATGCGTCTGGTCTACGCGACCGGCACGAAGGACGAAACCAATGCGGCGACGGACCGCGTCAGCCGCGATTCGGCGCGGCGCTACTGCATCACCGACCTGCTCGAACTGCCGATGCGCAATGCCGGCCATGTGCTGCTCGATGCCGGTACGCTCGATCGCGCGTTGTCGGCGCTGGAAGCCGAACGTTCGCCGCCGGCGAACCTCGATGCATGCCGCGCGCAGCGCGCGCAAACGGTGAACGATGACATCGCGCGCATCGAGGCGCTGCTTTCACGCAACGACAACGCGGGCGCGCAAGCCGAACTGGCGTCACTCGATGCGCATTTCGGCGCGCTCGCGTTGCCGCAAAGCCTGGAACTCGCACGACGCATCGCGAAAGCCGCGCGCGGCGCATCGTCAGATCCTGCCGTCTCGCGCTAGGATTCTTCGTATGAAATCCGAAGACATTCTCGCTTCCGCGGCCGGCGTGCGCCTCGACCTGTGGCTCTGGGCCGCCCGCTTCTTCAAGACGCGTTCGCTCGCCAAACAGCAGGTCGAGGCGGGCAAGGTCGAGGTCAACGACATCGCCGGCAAGCCGTCCAAGCTCGTGCACGTCGGCGACGTGTTGAAGATCGCGCGCGGCGAGGAGCGCTTCGAGATTGCCGTCGCCGCGCTCAGCGTGCAGCGCGGTCCTGCAGCGACGGCGCGCCGGCTCTATCAAGAGACCGAGCAGAGCGTCGCGGCGCGCGAGAAGGCCGCCGAACTGCGCCGCCTGCAAGGCGCCGGCTATGCGAAGCCGCCGACCAAACCGGACAAGCGTGCGCGCCGGCTGATCCGCGCGCTCGGCGACATCGACGCGTTCTGAGAAAAAGACCGGCGACGCCCGAGCGTCGCCGGTGCCCGCATGCCGCATCCCGCGGGAGGGAGGATGCGGCGTCCGGATGCTCAGGCGACCTTGTCGACCGCGCGGCCGCCGCTGGCGAGCGCCTGCTTCACGCCGGCGGCGTAAGCGGGATCGGCCTTGGCGAAATGGCCGAGCTGGCGCTCGACGATCTCGGCAGGAACGCCTTGCATCGCTGCCGCGATGTTGCCGAACAGCTGGCGCTTCTGGTCGTCGTTCATCAGGCGGAAGAGGTCGCCGGCTTGGCCGTAGTCGTCGTTGCCGGCGCGGTGGTCGTAGCGATCGGCGTCGCCGGAGATCTTCAGCGGCGGTTCCTTGGCGTTGGGCTGCTGCACCGGCCCGTTGAACGAGTTCGGTTCGTAGTTGACGCTGCCGCCGCCGTTGCCGTCGAAGCGCATCGCGCCATCACGGTAGTAGTTGTGCACCGGCACTTTCGGCGCGTTCACCGGCAGGTGCTCGTGGTTCGCGCCGAGGCGGTAACGCGCGGCATCGGCGTACGAGAAAATGCGGAACTGCAGCATCTTGTCCGGGCTGTGGCTGATGCCGGGCACGACGTTCGCCGGCGAGAAGCTCGATTGCTCGACCTGCGCATGGTAGTTGTCCGGATTGCGATTGAGTTCGAGCACGCCGACCTCGATCAGCGGATAGTCCTTGTGCGGCCACACCTTGGTCAGGTCGAACGGGTTGTACGGCGTCTTGTCCGCGTCGGCCTCCGGCATGATCTGCACGTACATCGTCCACTTCGGGAAGTCCTTGCGCTCGATCGCTTCGTAGAGATCGCGCTGGTGCGACTCGCGATCCTCGCCGATCACCTTCGCGGCCTGCTCGTTGGTCCAGTTCCTGATGCCCTGCTGGGTCTTGAAGTGGAACTTGACCCAGAAGCGCTCGTCGGCCGCGTTGATGAAGCTGTAGGTGTGGCTGCCGAAACCGTGCATGTGGCGCAGCGACGCCGGCAGGCCGCGATCGCTCATCAGCGTGGTGACCTGGTGCAGCGATTCGGGCGACAGCGACCAGAAGTCCCACATCGCCGTCGCGTTGCGCATGTTCGTGCGCGGATCGCGCTTCTGCGTGTGGATGAAGTCCGGGAACTTGTACGGATCGCGCACGAAGAACACCGGCGTGTTGTTGCCGACGAGGTCCCAGTTGCCTTCGTCGGTGTAGAACTTCAGCGCGAAGCCACGCACGTCGCGCTCGGCATCGGCGGCGCCGCGTTCGCCGGCCACGGTCGAGAAGCGCAGGATCAGCTCGGTCTGCTTGCCGACCTTCTCGAACACCTTGGCCTTGCTGTATTTCGTGATGTCCTGGGTGATCGTCAGCGTGCCGAACGCGGCCGAGCCCTTGGCGTGGACGACGCGCTCGGGGATGCGCTCGCGGTTGAAATGCGCATGCTTCTCGAACAGTTGATGGTCCTGCACCAGCAGCGGCCCGCGGGGGCCGGCGGTCAGGCTGTTCTGGTTGTCCGGCACCGGCGCGCCGGCGGCGGTGGTCAAGGGGTCGCGTGGCTTGCTCATGGCGGATTCCTGCTGGCTGTGGGAGGGCTTGCGGCGTTCGAGGCGTCTGAGGATCTGCACGATCCGCTGGCTGGCGCTCGGCTGGCTGGCGTTCGGGGCGATACCTTGGACCCGGATCGTGACCGGACTATAGAAAGTCCCTGCCTCTTCGAAAATTCGATTGTTTAGATTCGTTCGATAGGGTGAGGCTATCGATAGCGACGTGCAGGAACTTGATGCTTCGATGTCCAGCCTGCCGCGAGCAGCCGAGGCTGCAGAGGCACGGGATCGAGCGCTTGACTATCGAAAAACATATCGTAAGATACATCGTACAACACGATAGGAGCCTCTCCATGCATCATCATTTCTTCCGTCGCGGCCATCGCGACGCCGACGATTTCGAATCTTCATTCTTCTTCGGCCGCCACCGCGGCGGCGGTCACGGCTTCGGTCCGTTTGCCGGCGGCTTCATGGGCGGCATGGGTCTTGGCGGCCATGGTTTCCGCAGCGGCCGCAAGCTAGGCTCGAGCGAGCTGCAGATCGTCCTGCTTGCGCTGCTGGCGACGCAGCCGAGCCACGGCTACGAGTTGATCAAGGCGCTCGACGAGCGCTCCGGCGGGTTCTACAGCCCGAGCCCCGGCATGATCTATCCGGCGCTCACGTATTTGGAGGAAGTGGGCTACGCCAGCGTCGAAGCCGACGGCGCCAAGAAGCTCTACAGCATCACCCAGGCCGGGCGCGAGTACCTGCAAAAGCACCAGCAGACGGCCGATGCGATCCTCAGCCAGCTCGAGCACATCGGCGCGCGCATGGGCCGTGTGCGCGATGCCTTTTCCGGCGAGAGCGATGGCGACGACGAGCGCGGCGGCGGACCGGCCGAGGTCTGGATGGCGCTGCGCGAACTGAAGAGCGCGCTGCGCGGCAAGCGCCACGCCGGCGTCAACGAGGCGCGCCGCATCGCCGCGATCCTGCAGCGCGCCGCGGCCGAAATCCTCGGAGGCGACTGATGGCCATCTTGAACGCCGTGGGCGACGTGGTGCCGCCACCGCCGGCGCCGAGCGCGATCGCAGACGCGCGCGTCGAAGCGGTCATCGCCGGCATCAAGGCAGCGTATCGCCGGCCGCCGAACGGCGGGCCGAACCGCAGCGCGCTGAACGATCCGCACGCCTATGCGGACTTCGGCTTTTCGATCCATCCCGATCAAGGCGAATTGATCTATCTGCTGTGCCGGGCGCTGCGCGCGCGGCGCGTGGTCGAGTTCGCGACGTCGATCGGCTTTTCGACGCTCTATTTCGCCGCGGCGATGCGCGACAACGGCGGCGGCAAGGTGATCGGCTCGGAGATCGTGCCGCAGAAGATCGCGACTGCGCGACGCCACCTCGAGGCGGCCGGCTTGTCCGAGTACGTCGAGATCCGCGAGGGCGATGCGCGCGAGACCTTGCGCGACCTCGGCGGCGACGTCGACTTCGCGTTGATCGACGGCTGGCCCGGCGACGGCGGACCGACGCTCGCGCTGCAGGTGATGCGCCTGATCGCACCGCAGATGCAAGGCGGCGCGATCGCGCTGAACGACAATGCGGAGGACGACTATCTTGCGTGGATCCGCGATCCGGCGAACGGATTTCGCTCGATGAGCCTGCCGTTGAAAGGCGGCACGGAGTTGTCGGTCAAGGCCTGAAGCGGCGCATCGGCACGTTGAGCGCGCGGCCGCATCAGCGGCGCGCACGTGCCGGGTTGCCGACGACGGTGACGCCGGCCGGCACGTCGCGCGTGACCACGCTGCCGGCGCCGATCAAGGCGTCGTCGCCGATGGTGACGCCGGGCAGGATGATCGCGCCGCTGCCGATCCACACGTTGCTTCCGATGCGGATCGGCCGGCCGAATTCGAGGCCGGTCGCGCGCGTCGCCGCATCGCGCGGATGGTCGGCCGAGAGGATCTGCACGCCCGGTCCGATCTGCGTGCGGTCGCCGATGACGACCTCGACGACATCGAGGATCACGCCGTTGAAGTTCACGAAGACGCCGGCACCGATGCGGATGTTGAAGCCGTAGTCGCAATGGAACGGCGGGCGGATCACGGCACCTTCGCCGACGCTGGCGAATCGCTCCCGCAGCAGCGCGTGCCGCTCGGACGCCGGCATGGCCGTCGTCGCGTTGTAGCGCGCGAGCCAGCGCTGCGTCTGCGCCTGATCGGCTTGGATCTCGGCCGCACTGGCGTCGTACAGCTCGCCCGCGAGCATCTTTTCTTTTTCGGTGCGTGGCATGGCGTTTTCCTTCATGCGAATCGATGGCCGGCGTGTCGCCGCGCCGGCGTGTTTCCGATCGCCGCCCTCGTCCTATTTGCCGGCCTTTTCCTCGGCGATGCGCGCGTCGAGAATCTTGTCGAAGCGTTCGGCGTACGCGCGGCACGCGTGTGGATCGATGAACGGATTGACGGACGGCTTCGCGGCCAGCTGCTGCAGCTTCTTGTCGACGCCCGCGAGTTCAGGGTGCACCGAAACGAGGATGTCGCAGGGCAGGTCGGCGACCGTGCGGATGCTCTTGCGTACGCCCGGGGTCAGGTCCGGATGCGTCGCGTCTGCGAGGAAATGGAAACCCGGCGCGGAGATCGCGTTGAGGCTGTCGGCATAGACGACGTCGAGGCACTTGTCGTGCTCGCACGATCGCCACGTCCACGTCGTGCTGCCCGGCGTGTGTCCCGGCGTGAAATGCGCCGTCACGGCGATGTCGCCGACGCGCACGATTTCTCCCTCGTGCACCTCGCGCACCTGCGCGACGGGAGGCCAGGTCCAGTCCTTCACGTAGCCGGCTTGCGGATCGTCGTCGACCGCGTGGCCGAGGCGCAGTCCCTTCGCGCCCGAGGGACTGGCGACCACCGCGGCGCCGCTGTCGCGCTGCAAGGCGGCGATGCCGCCGGCGTGATCGCCATGCGCGTGCGAGTTCAGGATCAGCTTGACGTCCTCGACCTTGAAGCCGAGCTTGCGGATGTTCGCCTCGATCAGCGGCGCGTTCTTTTCCAGCGTGCCGTCGAGCAGGATCGCGCCGGCATCGGTGTGGATCAACACCGAGCTCAGCCCGACGGTGCCGACGTAGTAGGTGTTGCCGTAGATGTGCGCAGGTTCCTGCGGTTGGCTCCAACTTTCGTCGGCGCGAGCGGCGAGCGGTAGGGTGGACGCCATCGCGAGTGCGAGTGCGGCTGACAGCGAATGCTTCATGCGAATCCTTTGACCGTGTGAGAGGTCAAACGAGTTTCTTCAACCGATATAGCGCTTCGAGGGCATCGCGTGGCGAAAGCGTGTCCGGATCGAGCGCGCGTAGCGCTTCTTCGGCGGGCGAGGGCAGCGGCGGCGCGAACAGGCCGAGCTGCGGCGACGGCATCGTGCCGGCCGGCGGCGGGTCGGCGACGCGCGTCGCGTGCTGGCGTTCGAGTCCTTCCAGATAGCCCTGCGCCTGTGCGATCACCGGTTTCGGCAGGCCGGCAAGTGCGGCGACCTGCAGGCCGAAGCTGCGGTTTGCCGGACCTTCCTTGACCGCATGCATGAAGACCAACTGGTCGCCCCGCTCCTTGTCATGGAATTCCACGGCGTCGAGATGCACGTTGGCGATGCCTTCGTAGTCGGCGGCCAGTTCGGTCAATTCGAAGTAATGCGTGGCGAACAAGGCGAGCGCTCGATTCGCCGTCGCCAGGCGCACCGCGCACGCACGCGCTAGCGCGAGGCCGTCGTACGTGCTGGTGCCGCGGCCGACTTCGTCCATCAGTACGAGACTCGACGCTGTCGCGTTGTGCAGGATGTTCGCGGTCTCGCTCATCTCGACCATGAACGTCGATTGCCCGCGCGCAAGATCGTCGCCGGCGCCGATGCGCGTGAAGATGCGGTCGATCGGTCCGATCGTCGCCGCGTCAGCCGGCACGTAGCTGCCGATATGCGCGAGCAACACGATCAGCGCGGCCTGGCGCATGTAGGTCGATTTGCCACCCATGTTCGGACCGGTGACGATCAGCATGCGGCGGCCGTCGTGCAGGTCGAGGTCGTTCGGCTCGAACGGATCGGAGCGTACCTGTTCGACGACCGGATGGCGGCCGCGCACGATGTGGATACCGCCGGCTTCGACGAGGTCGGGCCGGTTCCAGCGCAGCGCGTCGGCGCGTTCGGCGAGCGAGGCCAATACATCGAGCTCGGCGATCGCGGCCGCCGCGACCTTCAGCGGCGCGAGCTGGGCGGTTAGGGTATCCAGCAACGCGTCGTACAGTGCGCGCTCGCGCATCAGCGAACGTTCGCGCGCGGACAGCACCTTGTCCTCGAACGACTTCAGTTCTTCGGTGATGTAGCGCTCGGCGCCTTTCAGGGTCTGCCGTCGCGTGTAGTGCGTCGGCGCCTTTTCCGCCTGCGCCTTGCTGATCTCGATGTAGTAGCCGTGCACGCTGTTGTAGCCGACCTTCAAGGTGGGAATGCCGCTGGCGGCCTTCTCGCGTTCTTCGAGATCGATCAGGAACTGATCCGCATTCGTCGACAACCGGCGCAGTTCGTCGAGTTCGGCATCGAAGCCTTCGCGGATGACACCGCCGTCGCGTTGCAGCACCGGCGGTGCTTCGACGATCGCGTGCGCCAGATGCGCGGCGATCGCCGCATGTTCGCCCAGGCGCGCGACGAGTTCGCCGAGCAACGGACTGTCGCAGTCGGCCAATCCGTCGCGCAGCTGCGGCGCGAGCAGAAGGCCGTCGCGCAGCGTCGACAGATCGCGTGGGCGCGCCGAGCGCAAGGCGACACGCGCGAGGATGCGTTCGAGGTCGCCGACGCCGCGCAGGATCTCGCGCAGCGGTTCGAAATGGCGGCGATCGATCAGCGCGTCGATCGCTTGCTGGCGCCAGCGCAGCACGTCGCGCGCGCGCAGCGGGCGATGCAGCCAGCGCCGGAGCAGGCGCGCACCCATCGGCGTGATGCTGCGATCGAGCACGCCGAGCAGGGTGAACTCGACGTTTCCGCTCGCATGCGCGTCGAGTTCGAGGTTGCGCCGCGTCGCCGCGTCGAGCGCGATCGTCTCGCTCGCGCTCTCGACGGCGAGGCCGGTCAAGTGCGGCAATGCGGACTTCTGCGTCTCTTCGACATAGCCGAGCAGCGCGCCGGCCGCGGCGATCGCGAGCGGCAGGGCCTCGCAGCCGAAGCCGGACAGGTCGCGCGTGCCGAAGAAGCGCGCCAGTTCACGCGTCGCGGTCGCCGCATCGAAATGCCAGGGCGCGCGCTTGCGCAGACCCGGCAGCGCTGTGACGAATTTCGGCCAGACCACATCCTCGCCGACCAGGGTTTCGGCCGGCGTCAGGCGCGCGAGCTCGGCGGCGAGCGTCTCGGCATCGGCGACCTCGTTGAGCAGGAAACGGCCGGCGGACAGATCGACCCACGCCAGGCCGTAGCCACCCGATTTGCCGGCCGCGATCGCGAGCAGCAGCGTGTCGCGGCGTTCTTCCAGCAGCGCCGCGTCGGTCACCGTGCCCGGCGTGACGACGCGCACCACCTTGCGTTCGACCAGCCCCTTCGCCAGCGCCGGATCGCCGATCTGCTCGCAGATCGCGACCGACTCACCGAGCTTGACCAGCCGCGCGAGATAGCCTTCGACCGCGTGATACGGCACGCCCGCCATCGGAATCGGCGCTCCCGCCGACGCGCCGCGCTGGGTCAGCGTGATGTCGAGCAGGCGCGCGGCCTTGCGCGCGTCGTCGTAGAACAGCTCGTAGAAATCGCCCATGCGGAAGAACACGAGCGTATCGGGGTACTCCGTCTTGGCGGCGAAGTACTGGCGCATCAGGGGTGTGTGTTCGGCGGTGTTGATGGCGCGCTTCCGTGTCGTCGAGGTCGTCTTCGGCCGCGAAGTTTAGCGTGCAACCGCCTTCTCGAAGGCGATCGAATATTTCAATTGCGATTCAGGCCGGAAGGGCATATCTTGTGTGCGTCGCAGTCGCCCAGCACAACATCTGGGTGCGCAGCCGAAAGGCTGCGAGAGAATCCGGTGTGAATCCGGAGCTGCCCCGCAGCGGTGATCGGGAACGAACGGCGTCAAACGCACTGGGCTTCGCGGCCCGGGAAGCGGCGCCCAGTAGGTGAGGGAACTCCTCGTGCCCGAGAGTCCGAATACCTGCCGCGACCGTCACGTCCTGGGGCGTGGCGACAGGCTTGAAGCCCTCGCGGGAGGGACCGGCCGAGAATCGCTGCGCTCCGTCCGGAGTTCGCGCGGCTTTCGACCTATTTCTTCCGCCAGGTTCTGGATTCGCTCGCAGGAGCGGAGGCCGGCGGCGTCTCGTTGCGTGCGCCGCCGAGCTTTCCTGCTGCGGCCATCCGCTGATGAAAAGGAGAACACAGCATGTCCACATCCGAATCGATCGCCGCTGCCGCCGAGACCACGCACGCGCCGAGCGCCGCGCCGGCCCAGGCGCCAGCCGCTGCACCCACCCAATCCGGTTTCCGCCTGACCGCCCCGCACGCAGGCCCCATTGCGATGCAGGTGACCAAGCGTTCCGGCGCGAAGGAACCGGTCGACCTCAACAAGATCGTGCGCGCGGTCACGCGCTGCTGCGAAGGGCTTGCCGATGTCGAGCCGATGCGCGTCGCGCTGAAGACGATCGCCGGGCTCTACGACGGTGCGGGCACGCGCGAACTCGACGAACTCTCGATCCGCACCGCGGCGTCGTTCATTGCCGAAGAGCCGGAGTACTCGAAGGTCGCCGCGCGCCTGCTCGCCGGCTACATCGACAAGGAAGTGCACGGCCTCGGCGTGTACTCGTTCTCGCAGTCGATCCGCGTCGGTTTCGATGCCGGCTTGATCAACGAGCGCGTGCTCGCGTTCGTCGAGGCGAACGCGCGCAAGCTCAACGATGCGATCGATCCGCGCCACACGCTGCGCTTCGAGTATTTCGGCCTGCGTACGCTGTACGACCGCTACCTGCTCAAGCACCCGACCCAGCGCCAGGTGATCGAGACGCCGCAGCAATTCTGGCTGCGCGTGGCCTGCGCGCTCAGCGAGACGGCAAGCGACGCGATCGAGCTGTACCAGCAGTTCGCCGCGCTCGACTACGTGCCGAGCTCGCCGACCTTGTTCAACGCCGGCACGCGCCACGAGCAGTTGTCGAGCTGCTTCCTGCTCGACTCGCCGGACGATTCGCTGGAGTCGATCTACGAGAAGTACCGCGACGTCGCGCTGCTGTCGAAGTTCTCCGGCGGCATCGGGCTCGCCTGGCACCGCGTGCGTTCGGAAGGTTCGCTGATCCGTTCGACCAACGGTCTCAGCAACGGCATCGTGCCGTGGCTGAAGACGCTCGATTCCTCGGTCGCCGCGGTCAACCAGGGCGGCAAGCGCAAGGGCGCGGCCTGCGTGTACCTGGAGCCCTGGCATGCCGACGTCGAGGCGTTCCTGGAGTTGCGCGAGAACACCGGCGACGACGCGCGCCGTACGCATCATCTGAACCTCGCCAACTGGGTGCCGGACCTGTTCATGCGCCGCGTCGACACCGACGGCTCGTGGTCGCTGTTCGATCCGAAGGACGTGCCGGATTTCCCCGACCTGTGGGGCGAGGCGTTCGAGAACGCCTACGTGCAGGCCGAAGCGCAGGGCTTGGCGAAGAAGACCGTGCAGGCGCGCGATCTCTACGCGCGCATGATGCGCACGCTCGCGCAGACCGGCAACGGCTGGATGACGTTCAAGGACGCCTGCAATCGCGCGTGCAACCAGACCGCGAAGTCCGACAACGCCGTGCACCTGTCGAACCTGTGCACCGAGATCATCGAGGTCACCAGCGCCGGCGAGACTGCGGTGTGCAATCTCGGTTCGATCAACCTCGCGCAGCACCACGACGGCGTCGCGTTCGACTTCGACAAGCTCGCCCATACCGTGCAGGTCGCGGTGCGCCAGCTCGACCGCGTGATCGACCTCAACTTCTATCCGATCGACACGGCGCGCAGCTCGAACCTGCGCTGGCGCCCGGTCGGCCTCGGCCTGATGGGCCTGCAGGACCTGTTCTTCGCGCTGCGCCTGCCGTTCGACGGCGAGGCGGCGCGCGACCTCTCGGCGCGCATCTCCGAGGAGATCTACTACTGGGCGCTGCGCACGTCGCTGGAACTCGCGCGCGAGAAGGGCGCGCACGCCGCCTTCGGCGAGACACGCGCATCGCACGGCGAACTGCAGTTCGACGCCTGGAACGTCACGCCGCGCGATACCGCTCGCTGGGACACGCTGCGCGAAGAGATCAAGGCACACGGCTTGCGCAATTCGCTGCTGATCGCGATCGCGCCGACCGCGACGATCGCCTCGATCGCCGGCTGCTACGAATGCATCGAACCGCAGCTGTCGAACCTGTTCAAGCGCGAGACGCTGTCGGGCGATTTCCTGCAGGTCAACCGCTATCTCGTCGAGGAGCTCAAGCGCCTGGGCCTGTGGACCGCCGAGATCCGCGACGCGATCAAGCTCGCCGAAGGCTCGGTGCAGACGATCGCGGAGCTTCCGGCCGAACTGAAGACGATCTACCGCACCGTGTGGGAACTGCCGATGCGTGCGCTGATCGACATGGCGGCCGATCGCGGCGCGTTCATCGACCAGAGCCAGTCGCTGAACCTGTTCATCGAGAGCCCGAACATCGGCCAGCTGTCGAGCATGTACATGTACGCATGGAAGAAGGGGCTGAAGACGACCTATTACTTGCGCTCGCGTCCGGCGACGCGCATCGCCAAGGCGACCGTCGCGGCGCCTGCGGCCGCAGCGAAGCCCGTGACCGACGCCGAGGCGGTGTTTTGCTCGCTGGAGAACCCGGAGATGTGCGAGGCGTGCCAGTAGCTACTTCGAGGTGCGCCAGCAACTACCGGCGTGCCAGCAACTACGTTCGTCATTCCCGCGCAAGCGGGAATCCATGGGCTTTCCCTGCAGGAAAATCAAAATGGATCCCCGCTTGCGCGGGGATGACGGCAACACCGATCGGCATGGAAACATGGCATCCGACATCAGGAATTCGCAATGACCTCTGCTTCGCCCCCATCGCACCTGCTCGACCCCGGCTTCGACCTGACCCTGCGGCCGATGCGCTATCCGCAGTTCTACGAAATGTATCGCGGTGCGATCAAGAACACCTGGAGCGTCGAGGAGATCGACTTCCAGATCGATCTCGGCCAGCTCACGCAGCGCATGACGCCGGCCGATCGCCACCTGATCGAGCGTCTGGTCGCATTCTTCGCGACCGGCGATTCGATCGTCGCGAACAACCTCGTCCTGAACCTGTACAAGCACATCAACGCGCCGGAAGCGCGCATGTACCTGTCGCGCCAGCTGTACGAGGAAGCGCTGCACGTGCAGTTCTACCTGACCCTGCTCGACAACTACATCCCGCAGCCGGAACGGCGTGCGCAGGCGTTCGCCGCGGTCGAGAACATTCCGTCGATCCGCGCGAAGGCCGAGTTCTGCCAGCGCTGGATCGACTCGATCCAGCACTTGCAGCGCATCGAGAGCGATGCGGACAAGCGCCAGTTCCTGCTCAACCTCACCTGTTTCGCGACGTGCATCGAAGGCCTGTTCTTCTTCGCGGCGTTCGCCTACGTGTACTTCCTGCGTTCGCGCGGCTTGCTGCCGGGTCTCGCGGCGGGCACGGCGTGGGTGTTCCGCGACGAATCGGCGCACATGGGCTTCGCGTTCGAGGTGCTGCGCACCGTGCAGAACGAGCAGCCGGAATTGTTCGATGCGGCATGGGCCGAGCAGGTCGGCACGATGATCGCCGAAGCGGTCGATTGCGAGACGCAGTTCGCCGAGGACGTGCTCGCCGGCGGCGTCGTCGGCATGACGACGAAGGAGATGCGCCAGTACCTCGAGTACGTCGCCGACCAGCGCCTGACGATGCTCGGGCTGCCGGTGCGCTACGGCGCGCGCAATCCGTTCCCGTTCATGGAGCTGCAGGACGTGCAGGAGCTCACCAACTTCTTCGAGCGCCGCGTGTCCGCCTACCAGGTCGCGGTCGAGGGCGAGGTGAGTTTTGACCACGCGTTCTGAGCGCGTTCGCGACAACGAAGTCCGCTGCATCGAGATCGTGTTTCCGGATCACTGCAACCACCTCGGCGGCCTGTTCGGCGGACAGGCGCTCGCCTGGATGGACAAGGCCGCGTTCCTCGCGGCCAGCCGCTTCGCCGGCCGCACCGTCGTCACCGCGCGTTCCGATCGCATCGACTTCCGCGCGGCAGTCAAGCTCGGCGACATCGTCGAACTCGTCGCGACGGTGGTTGGCGTCGGACGCAGTTCGATGACGGTGCGCGTCTCGCTGTCGCGCGAAGCAACCCCAGGTGCCGAGCAGCAACTCGCCACGTCGGGCGAATTCGTGATGGTGGCCGTGGATGCGGCAGGCAACGCGGTGCCGGTCGGGCGTGCGCTCGATCCACAGCGCTAGCACCCGTAGATCGATGGCCCTTGCTCTTTCTTCGTGTTCTTCGCGGTTCAGGCTGTCGCTCTCGCCTCCTACGGCCGACCTGGCCGCGATGAACACGAGGGGAGCGGACAGATCGCGCGCACGGGCGCTATGCTTCGGGACTGACGGTTTCGCGGCGTTCGTCCGCGGCGTCGACCGACCGGAAATCCTATGACGACCTTGGAACGCACCACCGATGCCGCGCTGTTCGCGCTCTCCGCGGGCGTCGGCGAATTGCTGCTCACGCGGGGTCTGAGTCTGGTTGCCGCCGAATCGTGCACCGGCGGCTGGATCGCCAAGGCAGTGACCGATATTCCGGGCAGTTCCGGCTGGTTCGAATGCGGCGTGGTCGCCTACAGCTACGAGGCGAAGGAAGCGCTGCTCGGCGTGCGCCCGCAGACGCTGGAGCGCACCGGCGCGGTCAGCCAGGAGACGGTCGTCGAAATGGTCTCCGGCGCGCTGGCGCGCTACGGCGCCAGCGTGGCCGTCGCCGTGACCGGCGTCGCCGGGCCGAGCGGAGGCACGCCGGACAAGCCGGTCGGCACCGTGTGGATCGGCTGGAAGCGGCGCGGCGGCTACGCCCGCTCGGAACTTTTTCATTTCGACGGCGACCGCGAAGCGGTGCGCCGGCAGACCGTCGCCGCCGCGCTCGATGGCGTGCGCCGGATTCTTACGAGCTGAGCCGGCAATGGCGGATCGCGCCGCCGATACGCTGTGGGATAATTGCAGACAGCGCGAGTCTTAGGCCCTGAGACTTCGCCCCGGCACGCTCGCCGCATGAACCGCATCGAAGAGGATTACGCAATGGACGACAACAAGCGCAAGGCGCTCGCATCCGCGCTCAGCCAGATCGAAAAGCAGTTCGGCAAGGGCGCGGTGATGCGCATGGGCGATCGCGTCAACGAAGCGATCGAGGTCGTCTCGACCGGTTCGCTCGGCCTCGACATCGCGCTCGGCGTCGGCGGCCTGCCGCGCGGCCGCGTCGTCGAGATCTACGGACCGGAATCCTCGGGCAAGACCACGCTGACCCTGCAGGTCATCGCCGCCTGCCAGCGTGCCGGCGGCACCGCGGCGTTCATCGATGCCGAGCACGCGCTCGACCCGACCTATGCCGAGAAGCTCGGCGTCAATGTCGACGACCTGCTGGTTTCGCAGCCGGACACCGGCGAGCAGGCGCTCGAGATCGCCGACATGCTGGTGCGCTCCAATTCGGTCGACGTCGTCGTCGTCGACTCGGTCGCCGCACTGACGCCGAAGGCTGAAATCGAGGGCGAGATGGGCGATTCGCACGTCGGCCTGCAGGCGCGCCTGATGAGCCAGGCGTTGCGCAAGCTGACCGCCAACATCAAGAAGTCGGGTACCCTGGTCATCTTCATCAACCAGATCCGCATGAAGATCGGCGTGATGTTCGGCAGCCCGGAAACGACCACCGGCGGCAACGCGCTGAAGTTCTATGCTTCGGTGCGCCTCGACATCCGCCGCATCGGCAGCGTCAAGCGCGGCGAGGAGGTCATCGGCTCGGAGACGCGCGTCAAAGTCGTCAAGAACAAGGTCGCGCCGCCGTTCCGCCAGGCGGAGTTCGAAATCCTCTACGGCGAAGGCTCCTCGCGCGAAGGCGAGCTGATCGAGCTCGGCGTCAATCACAACATGGTCGAGAAGTCCGGCGCCTGGTACAGCTACAAGGGCGATCGGATCGGGCAGGGCAAGGACAACACGCGCCTGTATCTCAAGGAGCACCCCGAGATCGCCGATGCGATCGATGCGCAGCTGCGCGCGAAGCTGCTGGTCAAGGGCGGCGAATCGCCGTTGCCGGCGGTCGAGATGGAAGAGGCCTGAGCGCACGGCGCGGGCAGCGGATGTGAGCATGCCGAGAACACGCAGCGTCTTCGTCCTGGGCCTTCTGGCCGGATTCGCTGCCGTTTTCGCGCTGCTGGCCGCGAACAGGCCGCCGCCGCGTACCGCGCTCGTCATCAAGCGTCTTTCCGGCGACGTCTGGGTATCGGAGCAAATACGTCGGGACGACTTCGCCGGACTTTCGGAAGAGCATTTCAAGTCGATCATCGATCTGCGCCCCGATGGCGAGGCATCCGATCAGCTGCCGTCGGTGCAGGTCGAGCGTTTCGCACGGCGGCGGGGCATGACGTTCGCCTACGTACCGGTGCCTCATGGGGACATTCCAAGCGAAACGGTCGAAAAGATGTCCGCTTCGCTCGCGTCGGCCGAAAAGCCGGTGCTGCTGTATTGCCGTAGTGGTCGCCGCGCCGCGCGCACGTGGGCTTTGGCCGAAGCCTCGCGCTCCGGGGGCATGGATGCAGCGGCAATCGAGGCCGCGGTGCGTTCGGTCGGGCAGACCCCCGACGGCTTGCACGAACTCATCGCTGCGAGAATCGCGGCGCGTGCCTCGGCGGGCGGCTAGGCCCATGCGCTTGCCGGCGGATGTCACGCGGCGTCGTTGCGGCAGGCGCGCGCATCCTCGCGAGAATTGGACATGATCATTGCGAAATGGCTCGTCGGCGTTGCCGGCTTGATCGCAGGGGCGATCGTTGCGGTCATCGCCGCCGCCTGCCTCGGCTGGATTTCCATTGTCTGCTGAGCACGACGGCCGACGACGCGGGTCGCGCTCCCCGCGTGTGGTCGAGCCCAAGCCAGCCGATGTCTACGGCAAGGCGCTCGGCCTGCTGGCGCGGCGCGAACATTCCGTACGCGAACTGAAGCAGAAGCTCGCCGTACGCGGTCATGCTGCGGCCGAAGCGGGGGCCGCGATCGACCGCCTCACGCAGCAGAGCTACCAGAGTGACGAGCGCTTCGCCGCAAGCCTGGCGCGCAAGCGCGCAGCGCAAGGCTACGGACCGCAGCGCATCCATGCCGAGCTGAAATCGCACGGTCTGTCCGATCCGGCGATCCGCGCCGCGCTGGCCTCGCTCGATATCGATTGGGTCGCCAGTGCCGCCGCACAACTGCGCCGCCACGCCGGCAGCCGTGCACCGGCCGACCATGCCGAACGCGGCAAACGCGCCCAGTTTCTCTTGCGCCGCGGCTTCGATGCAGCGACAGTACGCGCCGTCACGCGCGCCGAAATGGACGATCCGACGCCCAATCTGGATTGAAACGCTCCTCCCGGACGTTTCGGTTGAGAAAACCGGTTTCGGACTGTATTTCTGCGTGTCCGAATCCCGTTTCCCGTCGATATCGCGTCCATGAAAACCTCCGAAATCCGCTCCGCCTTCCTGGAGTTCTTCCGCTCCAAGGGCCATACGATCGTGCCGTCCAGTTCGCTGGTGCCGTCGAACGATCCGACCCTGCTGTTCACCAATTCCGGCATGGTCCAGTTCAAGAACGTGTTCCTCGGCAGCGAGAAGCTCGGCTATGTGCGCGCGGCCGACGTGCAGCGCTGCCTGCGTGCCGGCGGCAAGCACAACGACCTCGATTCGGTCGGCTATACCGCGCGTCATCACACGTTCTTCGAGATGCTCGGCAACTGGTCGTTCGGCGACTATTTCAAGCGCGAGGCGATCGAGTGGGCGTGGCAGTTCCTGACCGGCACGCTGAAGCTCGACAAGGAACGTCTCTGGGTCACCGTCTATCACACCGACGACGAAGCGTTCGACATCTGGAACAAGGAGATCGGCGTACCGGCGGCGCGCATCGTGCGCATCGGCGACAACAAGGGCGCGCCGTACGCGTCGGACAATTTCTGGCAGATGGCCGACACCGGCCCCTGCGGACCGTGCACCGAGATCTTCTACGACCACGGTGCCGACATCGCCGGTGGGCCGCCGGGTTCGCCCGACGAGGACGGCGATCGCTACATCGAGATCTGGAATCTGGTCTTCATGCAGTTCGATCGCGCCGCCGACGGCACGCTGTCGAAGCTGCCGGCACCGTGTGTCGACACCGGCATGGGCCTCGAACGCCTGGCCGCCGTGCTGCAGCACGTGCATTCGAACTACGAGATCGACCTGTTCCAGCATCTGATCAAGGTCGCCGCGAGACTGACCGGCACGAGCGACCTCGAGAACAAGTCGCTGCGCGTGATCGCCGACCACATCCGCGCGTGCTCGTTCCTGATCGTCGACGGCGTGCTGCCGTCGAACGAGGGGCGAGGCTACGTGCTGCGCCGGATCATTCGCCGCGCGCTGCGCCACGGCTACATGCTGGGGCAGAAGCAGCCGTTCTTCTACGAAATGGTCGGCGCGCTGATCGAGGTGATGGGCGATGCCTATCCCGAACTGACCGCGAAGCACGATCTGGTCGAGCGCGCGCTGAAAGCGGAGGAAGAGCGCTTCGGCGAGACGCTGGAGCAGGGCATGAAGGTGTTCGAGGACGTCGCGAAGAAGTCGGCCCAGGTGATTCCGGGTGAAGACGCGTTCCGCCTCTACGACACCTACGGCTTCCCCGTCGACCTGACCGCCGACATCGCCCGCGAGCGCGGCCTTGCGGTCGACATGGCTGGATTCGAAGCGGCGATGGCGCAGCAGCGAGACACCGCGCGCGCAGCCGGCAAGTTTTCCGGCGGCCTGACGCTGCCGGCGGAGCTCGCCGCCAAGTTGGCGCCGACGCAGTTCATCGGCTACGAACGGACCGAAACCGAGAGCTGGGACGCGCACGTCGTCGCGATCCTCAAGGACGGCCGTTCGGTCGACGCCATCGCCGAGGGCGAGGAAGCCGCGGTGCTGCTCGACAAAACGCCGTTCTACGCCGAATCCGGCGGCCAGGTCGGCGATTCCGGATTGTTCGACGCGAAGGGCGTGATGTTCGACGTTGCCGACACGCGCAAGCTCGCGGGCCAGTACCACGCACACATCGGGCGGGTGCGATTCGGCCGTCTGGCGGTCGGCGATCCGGTCCATGCGGCCATCGACGCCGAACGCCGTGCCGCGATCGTGCTGAATCATTCGGCAACCCACCTGCTGCATGCGGCTTTGCGCAAACGGCTCGGCGAGCACGTCACGCAGAAGGGATCGCTGGTGGCGCCCGATCGCCTGCGCTTCGACTTCTCGCACTTCGCCCCGGTCGGCGCCGACGACCTGCGCTTCATCGAGAACACGGTCAACGCGGAAATACGCCACAACGTCGCCGCCGACGTGAACCACATGGCCTACGACGAAGCGATCGCCTCGGGTGCGATGGCCTTGTTCGGCGAGAAGTACGGTGACGAAGTGCGCGTGCTGCGCATGGGCGATTTCTCGACCGAACTGTGCGGCGGCACTCACGTCGGCCGCACCGGCGACATCGGCCTGTTCAAGATCGTCGGCGAAAGCGGCGTCGCCGCCGGCGTGCGCCGCATCGAAGCGGTGACGGGCGCGGCCGCGATCGCCCATGTCGCCGACGAGGAGGCGCGCCTGGAAGAGATCGGCACGCTGCTGTCCGCACACGGCTCCGAGGTCGTCGACAAGCTGCGCCAGGTCTTCGACCGGCAGAAGAAGCTCGAGCGCGAGCTCGAATCGTTCAAGGCGAAGGCCGCCAGTTCGGCGACGCAGGACCTGGCCGCTTCGGCACGGAAGATCGGCGACATCAGTGTCGTCGCGGCGCGCGTCGACGGCCTCGATGCGAAGGCGCTGCGCGAGGGCGTGGACACGCTGAAGCAGAAGCTGGGCGATTGCGTCGTGCTGCTGGCGACCGGCGCCGACGGCAAGGCGTCCCTCGTCGGCGGCGTGCACGGCGCCGCGCAGGGGCGGGTCAAGGCGGGCGACGTCGTCGCGCATGTCGCCGCGCTGATCGGCGGCAAGGGCGGCGGCAGGCCGGATATGGCGCAGGGCGGCGGTATCGACTCCCCGGCGCTCGACGCCGCGCTGGCGGCCCTGCCCGATTGGGTGGCCGCGCGTCTGGCATGAACATCGAGAAAATGTGGAACTTTCCAGACGTCCGTTTCGTTGCACGGGCCGGAGGGCTTGGTTAGTATCGGCGCGGTCCAGATCACGTCGCACCCGCCGCACTCCGCGGCGGGACAAGAACGGCGGATCAGATACCAAAAAAGGGGGAGAGGGCAGCGAGGGAGGCTGTCACTGGTCCCCGGAACTTCATCGGCGTACTCGGGTGAGAGGCTGGCAAACGCAGATGAGGCTCATCGGACCGATATATCGTGTTAAGGAGAGCACCACATGCTTATTTTGACTCGCCGCGTCGGCGAGACGCTGATGATCGGCGACGAGGTGACCGTCACCGTGCTTGGCGTCAAGGGAAACCAGGTCCGCATCGGGATCAATGCGCCGAAGGACGTCGCGGTGCATCGCGAGGAAATCTACCAGCGCATCAAGCGCGAACTGGCGCCCGGCGAGGAACCGTCGGAAGGCTCGGGCGGCAGCGCAGCAAGTTGAGCTTTACCGGCGCGGCGCGGGCCGCTATCCTCCGCGCCCCTGCTCGTCTCGGCCCGCTGTGGATCGATCCAGCGGACTGGCGGGCGGTACCACGAACAAGACGCCGAGCAAGCAAAAACCCGGAGAGATGCCCGAGAGGCCGAAGGGGCTCCCCTGCTAAGGGAGTATAGGGTCAAAAGCTCTATCGAGGGTTCGAATCCCTCTCTCTCCGCCAGTTTCAGGAAAAGCCCATGAAATCATGGGCTTTTTCATGTCTGCGGCGCGTTGGCGCGGCTGTTTTTTCGAGTCGTGAAGGTCGGCGGAGCCCGGCGCCCGAGCGGCCGCCGGCGAGTGTCGGCCTGCGTGGCCGCTGCGTGAGAACGACAGGCGCGCTGCGCCCGACGACTAGGGCCTCGGCGCTCGCGACTTTCGCAACGCTCTGACGATCACCCAGATTGCGGCGACGACGGCGCCAACGAAGCCGAGCATCACTGCGAGAATCAGCCAATGCCAGATGCTGAAAGAGCCCATGTCTACGGTCCCTCCTGGACGGTTGAGTGGAGAACCGGAGTCTAGGGGCGGATGCGACGGCCTGCCAGACGGCGGTTGCTCCTCGGCAGCGCGCATGCGTGACGTCGATCGCGGCGCCCGAGCCGCATGGGGGCGCGCTGGAACCGATCGATGGCTCTCTCGGCGCGGCGTCGTGCGGACACGTTTGTTTGCAGCGGCTCGAAGGCGTCGAGCGTTCGAAATCGCGGCGCGAACCGCTTCGGCGAATCGGAAACGCGTGCCGCGATGCGCATCGAAATCCTCGCATCGCGATCCGCGGACAGAAAATTCCCGCCGCATCGCAAAAAAAGGTTGACGCCAACCACCCCGATCAGAATAATCCCGCGCCTTCCCGCAGGCAGCGCGGCAGGCACGTGTGGTGATAAACTACGCGGCCGCGTCGGCGGAATCGGTTTCAGCGCGCCCGTAGCTCAGCTGGATAGAGCACCAGGCTACGAACTTGGGGGTCGGGAGTTCGAATCTCTCCGGGCGCGCCAGTAAAAGACGAAGGGTGCTGCGGCACCCTTTGTTGTTTGGATGCAGGCAAGAGTTGGCGTGTCGTCCGACCCCGGTCGGGCGATGTCGTGAAGGATCGTGCGATTGACGCGGCAGACGACGGTTCGTAGTATCTCCGACCCCCTTCGGTAGCGGTGGGCGGGTGCAAACGACCGGTCATGTCGGGGTATAGCGCAGTCTGGTAGCGCGCCTGCTTTGGGAGCAGGATGTCGGGGGTTCGAATCCCTCTACCCCGACCATTCCGGTTCGCGAAGCGCGGGTCACGTACCGGCTTTTCGCGGGACAATGCGGCTGACGATGCGCCCGTAGCTCAACCGGATAGAGCATCGGCCTTCTAAGCCGACGGTTGCAGGTTCGAGTCCTGTCGGGCGTGCCAGTTGATCGAGCGCAGCCTTCGGGTCGTGCGGTGAAGGGGGCAGGATGCCGCCTGAATGAAGTTCAGGAAAGAAGTGCTGTGCGGAGCGAGTTCAAGCTTCTGTGGTGGGCGTAGCTCAGCTGGTTAGAGTACCGGATTGTGATTCCGGTTGTCGGGGGTTCGAATCCCCTCGCTCACCCCAACTTGTTACAATTCTCAAGTGCGGGCCGTTAGCTCAGTTGGTAGAGCAGGAGACTCTTAATCTCTTGGTCCTAGGTTCGAGTCCTAGACGGCCCACCAATTCTTCAAAACGCAGCGCGCCGGCCGCATCGCCGGCGGCGCTGGCGAAGTCGGTCCGGGCGAAAGTGGCGAAACTGGTAGACGCACCAGATTTAGGTTCTGGCGGGGCAACCCGTGAGAGTTCGAGTCTCTCCTTTCGCATGTCTTCGTACGGATCGCACGACTCGCCGCCGCCGGCCCGGTTTCGGCCGCATCCGTCTGCGCGGCACCGTACACCGATTTAGAGGAACGCCATGCAAGTTTCGATCGAAAACGTCGGCTCTCTCGGCCGCAAGCTGACCGTCCGCCTGCCCGCGCAGCGGCTCGAGGACACCGTGCGTTCGCGCGTGCAGGAGATGGGCCGCACCGCGCGCCTGAAGGGCTTCCGTCCCGGCAAGGTGCCGACCAAGGTCATCGAACAGCGCTATGGCAGCCAGATCCGCAACGAAGCGCTGTCCGAGATGATCGGATCGAGCTTCCAGGAAGCGGTCAATCAGGAGAAGCTGCGTCCGGCCGTTCAGCCGCAGATCGCGACCACCGGCCGCCCCGACAACGGCGAGATCGAATACACCGCCACGTTCGAAGTGCTGCCGGAGATCGGCCCGCTCGACGTCAGCAACCTCGAGATCGTCAAGCCGACGGCCGAAGTGGCCGACGCCGACATCGACCAGATGATCGAGACGCTGCGCCTGCAGCGCCGCAGCTGGAACCAGGTCGAGCGCGCGGCGCACGACGGCGACATGGTGCTGTTCGAATACGCCGCGCAGGGCGATGGCGTACGCCACCCCGAGACCGGCACCGACCGCGTCGGCGCGATCCTCGGTTCGGCGGCTTATTCGCCGGAGCTCGAAGCGCAGCTGGCCGGCAAGAAGGCCGGCGACGAATTCAGCGCCAATGTCACGTTCGCGCCGGGCTTCCGCGTCGCGGCGCTGGCCGGCAAGACGGCCGACGTCACCGGCAAGCTGGTGCGCGTGCAGGAAGCGCAGCTGCCCGAAGTCGACGAAGCGTTCGCCAAGAGTTTCGGCGTGCGCGAAGGCGGTCTGGAAAAATTCCGTGAAGACGTCCGCGCGAACCTCGAGCGCGAGCTCAAGGGCGTGCTGATGGCGCGCCTGAAGGCCGGCGTGATCGAGAAGCTGATCGACGCCCACCCGGAACTCGACGTGCCGCAGACGATGATCGAAAACGAAGCGCGCCAGCTCGCGCGGCAGTCGAATGCGCAGGCCGACGACGCGTTCGTCGGCTTCCTGGCCACGGCGCGCCGCCGCGTCAGCGCCGGCCTGCTGATTGCCGAGCTGTCGCGCCAGAACAGCATCCGCCTCGACTCCAAGCGCGTCAGCGAGTCGCTCGCGACGATCGCCTCGACCTACGAGGAGCCGGAGAAGGTCGTTGAACTCTATACGCGCGACCCCCAGTTGATGAACGCGCTGCAGAATCGCGTGATCGAAGACCAGGTCGTCGAGTGGATCGCCGAACACGCCAAGCACAGCGAACAGAAGTTGAGTTTCAACGAAGTGATGCGACCGGGTGTCTGAGCGCCCGGCGCCCAGGAGAGCATCCATGTCCAGTCAGAGCATTCTGTCGATGGCCGGCCCGACCACCGGCCTGAATCTCGTCCCGATGGTCGTCGAGCAGACCTCGCGCGGCGAGCGGGCCTACGATATCTATTCGCGCCTCCTGAAGGAGCGTGTCGTTTTCGTGGTCGGTCCGATCGACGACTACATGGCGAACGTGATCGTCGCGCAGTTGCTGTTCCTCGAGTCGGAAAACCCGGACAAGGACATCAACCTCTACATCAACAGCCCCGGCGGCGTCGTGACCGCGGGCCTGGCGATCTACGACACCATGCAGTACATCCGCTGCGACGTCAGCACGATGTGCATCGGCCAGGCCAGCAGCGCTGCGTCGCTGCTGCTGATGGCGGGCGCCAAGGGCAAGCGCTACGCGCTGCCGAACTCGCGCGTGATGATCCACCAGCCGTCCGGCGGCGCGCAGGGCCAGGCCACCGACATCGAGATCCAGGCACGCGAGATCCTGTATCTGCGCGGCCGCCTGAACGGTCTTTACGTCAAGCACACCGGCCAGACGCTCGAGCAGATCGAGCGCGACATGGAGCGCGACCGCTTCATGAGCGGCGACGATGCGAAGGCGTACGGCCTGATCGACCAGGTCCTCGAACGTCGCCCCGGCGACGCGGCGGCCGCCTGAGCGCTCGCTATCCCGCAGTTTTCCATCCTTTACAAGCATCCGCCGCCCGGGCTGAGCGTCCGGGCGTGCTGTGCTATTCTCGGCCGGCAATGGCGAAATATCTCCGAGGCGGAGCATGACTGACGAGCGGCAAAGCCGGTCGGGCGACAACGGCAAGATTCTCTACTGCTCGTTCTGCGGCAAGAGCCAGCACGAGGTACGCAAGCTGATCGCGGGCCCGTCGGTGTTCATCTGCGACGAGTGCGTGGAGCTCTGCAACGACATCATCCGCGAGGAGCTCGAGGAAAAGGCGGCCAGCGCACGCAGCGACCTGCCCAAGCCCGCCGAGATCCTCGACGTGCTCGACCAGTACGTGATCGGCCAGTCGCGCGCGAAGAAAGTGCTCGCGGTGGCGGTCTACAACCACTACAAGCGCCTGGAAACGCGCGGGCGCAGCGAGGAAGTCGAGCTCGCCAAGTCCAATATCCTGCTCGTCGGTCCGACCGGTTCGGGCAAGACGCTGCTCGCCGACACGCTGGCGCGGCTGCTCAACGTGCCGTTCACGATCGCCGATGCGACGACGCTGACCGAAGCCGGCTACGTCGGCGAGGACGTCGAGAACATCATCCAGAAGCTGCTGCAGAAGTGCGACTACGACGTCGAAAAGGCGCAGACCGGCATCGTCTACATCGACGAGATCGACAAGATCTCGCGCAAGAGCGAGAACCCGTCGATCACGCGCGACGTTTCCGGCGAAGGCGTGCAGCAGGCACTGCTGAAGCTGATCGAGGGCACCGTCGCCTCGGTACCGCCGCAGGGCGGGCGCAAGCATCCGCAGCAGGAGTTCCTGCAGGTCGACACGAAGAACATCCTGTTCATCGTCGGCGGCGCGTTCGCGGGCCTGGAGAAGATCATCCTGCAGCGTTCCGAAGCGACCGGCATCGGCTTCAATGCCGAGGTGCGCAGCAAGAACCGCTCGGCAGACACCAGCAAGCTGCTCGCCGATACCCAGCCGGAAGATCTGATCAAGTTCGGCCTGATCCCGGAGTTCGTCGGCCGCCTGCCGGTCGTCGCGACGCTCGAGGAGCTCGACGAGAACGCGCTGGTCAAGATACTGACCGAGCCGAAGAACGCGATCACCAAGCAGTTCAAGCGGCTGTTCGACATGGAAGGCGTCGAGCTGGAATTCCGACCTGACGCGCTCGTGGCGGTCGCACGCAAGGCTCTCAAGCGCAAGACCGGCGCGCGCGGCTTGCGCACGATCCTCGAACAGGTGCTGCTCGACACGATGTTCGACCTGCCGTCGCTCGAACATGTCAGCAAGGTCGTCGTCGACGAGGCCGTCATCAACGGGCAGGCCGAGCCGTACCTGATCTATCGCGGAAACATGCAGACGCGGGCTGCGTCCGAATAGCGTTCAGGCACCTGTCGGCCTTGTAAAGGCGGCAGAAAACCTCACTTGACGATACGGCAGCGTGAGTCCACGCTGCCGTTTGCTTTTTCATTCCGAGCACACGCTCAACCGCTTATTGTCCCCAGGCCGATGACCGACAAGCCGAACAAAGCCCCGAAATCCTCCGCCGACCTCGTCGAGCTGCCGGTACTGCCGCTGCGCGACGTCGTCGTGTTCCCGCACATGGTGATCCCGCTGTTCGTCGGGCGCGAGAAATCCGTGCGCGCGCTCGACATCGCGATGGAAGGCGGCAAGAAGATCCTGCTGGTCGCGCAGCGCAGCCCCGATGTCGACGAACCGCAGGCGAACGACCTGTATTCGATCGGCACCATCGCGAGCGTGCTGCAGCTGCTCAAGCTCCCCGACGGCACGATCAAGGTGCTGGTCGAGGGGACCGACCGCGCCGAGATCGCCGCGTTCGGCGAGCGCAGCGGGCTGATGGTCGCGCACGCGCGTGTGCTCGATGCGGCCTACACGCGCAGCGAGCGCGAGATCGACGTGATCGGGCGCCAGCTGAGCAGCCTGTTCGAACAGCTGGTCAAGCTCTCGCGCAAGATTCCGCCGGAGCTGCTGTCCACGCTCGCCGGCATCGACGACCCCTCGCGTCTGGCCGACACGATCGCCTCGCACATCGCGGTGCGTGTGCCGGACAAGCAGAAGGTGCTCGAGACCGTCGACGTCGCCGATCGGCAGGAACTCCTCGTCGGCATGGTCGACGGCGAGATCGACGTGCAGCAGATCGAGAAGCGCATCCGCGGCCGCGTCAAGACGCAGATGGAGAAGAGCCAGCGCGAGTACTACCTCAACGAGCAGATGAAGGCGATCCAGAAGGAGCTCGGCGACATCGAGGATGCGCCGAACGAACTGGAGGAGCTCGCACGCAAGATTTCCGTCGCCGGCATGCCGAAGGCGGTCGAGGCGAAGGCGCGCGCCGAACTCAACAAGCTCAAGCAGATGTCGCCGATGTCGGCCGAAGCGACGGTCGTGCGCAACTACGTCGACGTGCTGCTCGGCGTTCCGTGGAAGAAGAAGACCAAGGTGCGCCGCGATCTCAAGCGCGCCGAGGAAGTGCTCGATACCGACCACTTCGGCCTCGAGAAGGTGAAGGAGCGCATCCTCGAATACCTTGCCGTGCAGCAGCGCGTGAACAAGATGAAGGGACCGATCCTGTGCCTGGTCGGCCCGCCCGGCGTCGGCAAGACCTCGCTCGGCCAGTCGATCGCGAAGGCGACGAACCGCAAGTTCATCCGCATGTCGCTCGGCGGCGTGCGCGACGAGGCGGAGATTCGCGGACATCGGCGCACGTACATCGGCTCGATGCCGGGACGCATCATCCAGAACCTGGCCAAGGCCGGGACGCGCAATCCGCTGTTCGTGCTCGACGAGATCGACAAGATGTCGATGGATTTCCGCGGAGACCCGTCGGCGGCCTTGCTCGAAGTGCTCGATCCGGAACAGAACCACACGTTCAACGACCACTACCTTGAGGTCGATGTCGACCTGTCCGAGGTGATGTGGATCGCGACCGCGAACTCGCTGAACATTCCGCCGGCGCTGGCCGACCGCATGGAAGTGATCCGCATTCCCGGCTACACCGAGGAAGAAAAGGTCAACATCGCCACGCGCTACCTCGTGCCGAAGCAGCTCAAGGCGAACGGGCTCAAGGCGACCGAGCTCAGCATCGCCGAGAGCGCGATCCGCGACGTCATTCGCTACTACACGCGCGAATCGGGCGTGCGCAGCCTCGAGCGCGAGATGTCCAAGATCTGTCGCAAGGTGGTCAAGGAGATCAGCCTGGCGACGGCGAAGGCCGCGAAGAAGGGCAAGGCCGATGCCGAGCGCAAGCGCGCGAAGATCAGCGTGACCGCCAAGAACCTCGACGACTACCTCGGCGTGCGCAAATTCAGCTACGGCCGCGCCGAGCAGCAGAACGAGGTCGGTCTGGTCACGGGCCTGGCCTGGACCGAGGTCGGCGGCGACCTGCTCAGCATCGAAGCGACGGTGGTGCCGGGCAAGGGCAAGCTGATCCACACCGGCCAGCTCGGCGACGTGATGCAGGAGTCGATCCAGGCGGCGCTGAGCGTCGTGCGCGCGCGCGCGGACCGTTTCGGCATCGATGCGGACTTCCACCAGAAGTACGACATCCACGTGCACGTGCCGGAAGGCGCGACGCCCAAGGACGGACCGAGTGCCGGTATCGCGATGTGCACGGCGTTGGTTTCGGTACTGACCAAGGTGCCGGTGCGTTCGGAAGTGGCGATGACGGGCGAGATCACCTTGCGCGGCCGCGTGCTGCCGATCGGCGGACTCAAGGAAAAGCTGCTCGCGGCCCATCGCGGCGGCATCACGACCGTGATCATTCCGGAGGAAAACCGCAAGGACCTGGCCGACATTCCGAAGAACGTGACGGAGTCGCTCGACATCCACCCGGTGCGTTGGATCGACGAGGTGCTCGATCTGGCGCTGGAGCACCCGCTCACGCCGGCCACGCGCGCGGAAGGCGACGCGCCTCGCGTGCGCGAGGAATCGGCGGTCGAGACGCCTGCGCGACCGCACTGACGAGCGCCTGGGAATGGACGATGCGCATGCATCGTCCATTCGGCCGCCGTCGAATCGGAACGTGTGCATTGTGGCGAATTTGCTTTTTCAACTTTGAAGTACGCTCGAACTGTCAAGGGCGACTGCGCAAATTCCGTCTCTCCGAAACGCTCCAAAACCCCCGCAGGCCGCGCCAGACCTTGTATTGCGTGGCTCTGGAGCCACTGGTATAAAGAGCGCGCCGTGATCCAGGTTGACGCTGATGTCCGGGCGATTGCGGGGTAACGAGACAGACGAGTCCGGAGCGAAGCTTCCTTCGAAACCGCGTGTCTCGGCTCAATCAAATTCAATGCGGAGCGACAGCTCCGAGCGGGAGTCCTAAATGAACAAAGGCGATTTCGTGGGAGCCATCGCGGATGCATCGGGCCTGACCAAGGCCGACGCAGAACGTGCAGTCGAAGGAATGTTCAAGGTCGTCAAGAAGACCTTGAAGGCGGGCGAGTCGATCTCGCTGGTCGGCTTCGGTACTTTTGTCGTGCGCAAGCGCGCCGCGCGTACCGGCCGCAATCCGCGTACCGGCGATACGATCAAGATCAAGGCTTCCAAGGTTCCCGCGTTCAAGGCCGGCAAGGCGTTGAAGGACGCGCTGGGCTGAGTTTTCGCGCGGGTCGGCATGAAGCTGGCGGTTCCCGGCGCCGACTTTCCACCAGATCCGGGTGCTTAGCTCAGCGGTAGAGCGTCGCCCTTACAAGGCGAGGGTCGGGGGTTCGAAACCCTCAGCACCCATCACGTAGGCCCGCAGCGGGGCGGTATTCCGGTTGCGGGATCGCCCGGTCGGGCCGATGCATGAAGCCGGTCGAAGGCGCTCGGCGCCCTCCGATCAAAGGCCAATCCATCCAGCAAGGGCGCCCGAAAGGCGCCCTTGTTTTTGATCGTTTGCGCGAACGCATGCCGCCGACCGCGTAGAATTCGCCTCCCGCCGCGGCGTGCTGCCGTCGCGGGCAGGGCGTCCAACCACCACAGGTTTCCAACTCATGCTGCAACTTCTCCGCGGAAAGAAATCCGACCTGATCGTGAAGATCGCGCTGGTGCTGATCACCATCGGCTTCTCGTTCTTCGGCATCGAGTCGTACTTCATCGCGAACATCGATACGAGCGTGGCCAAGGTCGGCGACACGAAGGTCACTCAGGAGGAATTCCGCGACCGCTTCAACCAGTATCGTCAGCGCATGCTGCAGATGATGGGTGCCGCGGCCGATCCTTCGTTCCTCGATCGCCCGGAGGTCAAGCAGCAGGTGCTCGATCAGCTCGTCGACGAGAAGGTGCTGCTGGCGGCGAACGACAAGCTCGGCGTACAGGTCACGCCGGAGAGCATCCGCAAGGAAATCCTCGGCATCCCCGCGTTCCAGAGCGAGGGCAAGTTCGACGCCGACCAGTACAAGATGCTGCTCGCCTCGCAGGGCATGTCGCCGGCCGGCTTCGAGCAGCGCGTGCGCGAGGACCTCGGCGTGCGCGAACTGCCGCAGCAGGTCGGATCGACCGTGCTGATCACCAGCGACGAAGTCGATGCGTACCTGCGCCTGAAGGACCAGCGCCGCGACTTCCGCTACGTCAAGCTCGACAAGCCGGCGCCGAAGAGCACGGACGTCGCCGACGCCGACATCGATGCCTACTACAAGGCGCACACCGCGGACTTCATGGTGCCCGAGCGCGTGTCGCTCGATTACATCGAGCTGGAAGGCTCCAAGCTCGAGGTGAACCTGACGCCCGACGACAGCGTCCTCAAGGAGCGCTACGAGAAGGAGAAGGCGCGTTACGTGACCAACGAGCAGCGCCTGGCCTCGCACATCCTGATCAAGGTCGGCGGCAAGGGCGGTCCGGACGACCAGAAGCAGGCGCTGGCGAAAGCCGAAGACATCGAGAAGCAGCTCAAGGACGGCAAGAAGTTCGACGAGCTCGCCAAGCAGAGCTCCGACGATCTCGGCTCGAAGAACCAGGGCGGCGACCTCGGCTGGCTCGACAAGGGCACCACCGACGAAGCGTTCGAGACGGCCCTGTTCGCGCTGCAGAAGGGCGAGGTTTCCGCGCCGATCCTGACCAGCGAGGGTTATCACGTCATCGACCTGCGCGACATCCGTCCCGGCAAGACGCGCTCGTTCGACGAGGTCAAGCCCGAGCTCGCCAAGCAGTACGCCGATTCCGAGAAGGAGCGCGTGTATGCCGAGAAGGCCGGCAAGCTGACGGACCTGACGTATCAGGACCCGTCGTCGCTCGAGCCCGCCGCGAAGGAGCTCGGCCTGAAGGTCGAGAAGACGGCGTTGTTCGCGCGCACCGGCGGCGAAGGGATTGCCGGCAATCCGGCCGTCGCCAAGGCCGCGTTCTCCGACGGCGTGCTGGTACAGAACAACAATTCCGATCCGATCGAAATCGGCCCCAACCACGTCGTCGTCGTGCGCATCGCCGAGCACAAGCCGTCGACGCCGATTCCGCTCGATGCGGTCAAGGACGCCGTGCGCGGCAAGATCCTCGCCGAGCGCGTTTCCAAGGAAGCGAAGGAACGCGCCGACGCGTTGTTCGCCGAGCTCGGCAAGGGTCAGACGCTGGACCAGCTCGCCGGCACCGACAAACTCAAGGTCGAGGACCAGAAGGGCATCGGCCGCGATGCGGCCAACGTCGACAGCATGCTGGTGAAGTCGGTCTTCGCGATGCCGCGGCCGGCGCAGGGCAAGCCGGGCAGCCAGCTCGTCGATCTCGGCGGCGACGGCTATGCGCTGGTGCAGCTGGACGCCGTCACCGACGGCGACCCGTCCACGCTCGACGCGAAGACCAAGGATGCCGCGCGCAACACGCTGGCGCAGAGTATCGGAGCGGTCGTCTCGCGCGAGTTCATCGCGGCGCTGCGCAAGGACACGAAGATCCAGAAGAACGTTTCGCGCCTGGAAGAGTGAACGAGCGTCTTCGCCGCCGCGATGCCCGGCATCGCGACGGCGAAGATGGAAGCGTTTCAGATGCCGGTCATGCCGAGCGTGTTGTAGCCGGCATCGACGTAGGTCACCTCGCCGGTGATGCCCGAGGCGAGATCGGAACAGAGGAAGGCGGCCGTGTTGCCGACTTCGTCGATCGTCACGCTGCGGCGCAGCGGCGCGTTCTGCTCGACGTGGTCGAGCATCTTGCGGAAGTTCGCGATGCCCGACGCGGCCAGCGTCTTGATCGGTCCGGCAGAGATCGCGTTGACGCGCGTGCCTTCCGGGCCGAGGTTGTAGGCGAGGTAGCGTACGTTCGCCTCGAGGCTCGCCTTCGCCAGGCCCATCACGTTGTAGTTGGCGAGCGCGCGTTCGGCGCCGAGATAGGTCAGGGTCAGGACCGAGCCGCCGCGGCCCTTCATCAGCGGCCGCGCGGCCTTCGACAGCGCGGCCAGGCTGTAGCTCGAAATATCGTGCGCCATCGCGAAATTCGCGCGCGTCAGGCCGTCGAGGAATTCTCCCTGCAGCGCCTCGCGCGGCGCGAACCCGATCGAATGCACGAGGATGTCGAAGCCGTCCCAGTGCTGGCCGAGCCGTTCGAACAGGGCGTCGATGTCGCTGTCGCGCGTCACGTCGCACGGCAGCACGATGTTCGAGCCGAACGTCGTCGCCGCTTCGTCGACGCGGTCCTTGAGCTTCTCGTCGACGTAGGTGAACGCCAGTTCGGCGCCTTCGCGGTGCATCGCGTTGGCGATGCCCCAGGCGATCGAGCGCTGGCTGAGGATGCCGGTGATCAAGGCGCGCTTGCCGTGCAGGAAACCCATGTGCTCTCCGGATGCGGTAAGAACCGCGAAGTTTAGCCGAGACCGGTCGATCCAGCAGGCCGGGTCAATGCGAGTCGGCGACGTCGAGTCGGATGCGCTCGCCCAGATGCAGCGTGCCGGCGGCGCCGGGGTTGCGGCGGCGCAGCTCCTTCAGCGGGATGGCGTAACGGTGTGCGATGCGCGAGAGCGTGTCGCCGGCGACGACCACATGGGTGCGCGGCGTCTTCTGCGCGTCGGCGCCGTCCGTCGGCGGATCGGGTTCGCGTCCCGGCAGCAGCAGACGGCTGGACGAGGCGATCGTGGTCTCCTCGCGCGTCGCATTCGCCGCCGCGAGTACGGCGACCGGAATGCCGACCTGGGCAGCCCAGGTCGCCAGGCTGCTGGTACTGGCCGCGCGTTGTTCGCGCCAGTCGCTCCACAGCGCGACCGGGATACCCGCTGCCGCCGTCGTGAATCGCTCCACGTGCGTGGCCGGCAGCATCAAGGTGTGGGCCGCCGGGCTTGCGCCCATGCGATTGCGACGGTAGCCCGCGTTCCAGCGCTTGACGTCGTCGACGTCGAGCGCGGCCAGGCGCGCGGCGACACGCAGGTCCATGCCCGCTTCCAGGTGCACCGCTTCGAGGCGATCTTCCGCCCTCGGTTCGGGCAATTCGACGCCGAAGCGTTTCGGATCCTCGACGATGCACGACAGCGCCAGCAGCCGGTCCAGGTGATCGTGCGTCCACGGCTGGAACGAAAGCTTGGCGAGGTCGTCGGCGGAGAGCTCTTTCGCCTCGCGATTGCCGAGCAGCTTCCTGACTTTGTATTCGCCGCTGTTGAACGCCATGTTGGCCAGGCGCCAGTCGGCGAACTCCTGCTGGTAGCGCGTGAGCAGATCGAGCGCGGCCTTGGTCGACGCGATCGCATCGAGACGGCCATCGTAGTCGTTGCCGATCGCCAGGCCCGCCTCGCGCGCGGTGTCGGGCACCAGCTGCCACATGCCCGCCGGCCGGTCGCCCTTCGTCGCCAGCGGCTGATAGCCGCTCTCGACGTACGGCAGCATGGCGAACTCGCCGGGCAGCCCGCGCTTGTCGATTTCGTCGACGACCAGCAACAGGAACGGCATCGCCTGCTTCCAACTGGCGGCGAACTGGCGCGGCGTCTTCGTGTAGGTGTTGGCCCAGCGTATGACTTGAGGACGGTAGTCGCAGCGCTGCATCGCGAAATGCTGGCGCAGGCGCGGCCAGGGCGAGTCGGAAGGTTCGCCGGGCGGCACTACCGGCGCTGCCGCCGGCGGCCCGATGTCGGCGACGGCCGGCGCGGGCGCCGCGATCGGCGTCGGCGCCGGTGCTGGCGGGCGAGGCGAGGGGGCTGCGCACGCCGCGAGCAGGCAGGTGCCCGTGCCGATCAGCGCAACGCGCATGCTGACGCGGGCCGTCATCGCGCCGGCATCCGGAATTCGTCCTTGCGCCGGCGCAGCTCGGCGAATCGCTGCACGCGGTCGCTGCCGCCGAGCGCAGCGACGAGCGCCGGCGAGTCCACCCGCAGGAACGGGTTGCAGGCGCGCTCGTCGGCGAGCGACGAAGGCAGCGTGACCGCGCCGCGTTCGCGCAGTGCGGCAACTTCGGCGCTGCGTGCCGCCAGTGCGGCATTGTCCGGATCGAGCGTACGCGCGAAGGCGCAGTTGGCCAGCGTGTACTCGTGGCCGCAACAGACCCGGGTGTCGCCCGGCAATGCCGCCAGACGGTCGAGCGAGGCCAGCATCTGCGCCGGCGTGCCTTCGAACAGGCGTCCGCAGCCGACGCTGAACAGCGTGTCGCCGCAGAACAGCAGGCCGTGACCGTGAAAGGCGATGTGGCTCGACGTGTGGCCCGGGATCGACAGCACGTCGAAGGCCAGCGCGGGCGCGGCCAGTTCCACGAGGTCGCCGTCGCCGACGCGCACGTCGGCGCGCTCGATGCGTTCGTCGGCGGGCGCATGGATCGTCGCGCCGCTCGCATCGGCGAGCTCGGTCGCAGCGCCGATGTGGTCCGGGTGATGATGGGTCAGCAAGATCGCGCGCAGGCGCAGGCCGTCGCGTTCGATCGCGGCGCGCACCGGTCCGGCTTCGCCCGGATCGACGACGAGCGCATCGCCGGCCGCGTCCGCGAGCAGCCAGATGTAGTTGTCCGACAGGGCTGGCAGCGGCACGAGTGTCATGGGCCGCGCGAATATAGCCAGCGCGCCCGGCGTCTTCGTTAAAGAAGCATTAGGACCGGCGCCGACGCGCTACACTTCCGGCTGTTGTCCCAAATCTTTACGCACGCGATTTGTGATCACCGGTCCCGACCATCTGTTCGCCTTGCCCGACAGCGCCGCCTTGCTGCGCGACGAGCTCGACGGCGTCGCCGAGCACGCTTCGCGCCAGCCGAACGGGCGCGCCCTGCTGCTGCAGGCGTGCGCGGCGAACCGTGAACTGGCGATCGACACGCGTCACCTGGTGCCGGTGCGCCAGCACGTCGAACGCGACCGCCTCGGCGGCGACGTCGCCTGCATGGCCGACGCCCTGCCGTGGGAGGACGACGCCTTCCGCCTCGTGCTCGTGCAGCATGCCGGCGACGTGCTGCCTTCGCGCGGCACGCTGATCGACGAACTCGCGCGCGTGCTCGCGCCGGGCGGCGTGCTGCTCTGGTACGGCCTCAATCCGTGGAGCCCGTGGCTGGCCTGGATGCACTGGCAGGCGCGCCACGGACTGCCGCTGCCGCGTACGGCGCCGGCCGACATCACGCGCCGGCGCCTGCTGCGGCGTCAGCTCGCGCCCGTCAGCATCGACTACGTCGGCGCGTGCTGGCCGCATCGCGGCGAACGCTCGGCGATCCACGCGATGGGCCTGCTCGCGCCGATGCGCGGCGCCTATCTTTTGACGGCGTCCAAGCAGCGCGCCGTGCTGACGCCGCTGCGGCCGCGATTCGTGCGCGAGCGCGTGCGCATCCATCCGCAGCTGGCCACGCCGAGCCACCGCGCCTGCGCATGACCACGGGAAAGCCGGACGCGGAGCGCGTCGAACTGTTCACCGACGGCGCCTGCCTCGGCAATCCGGGGCCGGGCGGGTGGGGCGCGCTGCTGCGCTTGGGCGACCGCGAGAAGGAACTCTCCGGTGGTGAAATGCAGACCACCAACAACCGCATGGAACTGATGGCCGCGATCGCCGGCCTCGAGGCCTTGAAGCGCGCCTGCGCCGTCGTGCTGACGACCGACTCGCAGTACGTCAAGCTCGGTGTCGAGCAATGGATGGCGCGCTGGCGGGCGAACGGCTGGCGCACCAGCGACAAGAAGCCGGTCAAGAACCAGGATCTGTGGGAACGCCTGTCCGCGGCGATCGCCGATCACCGCGTCACCTGGCGCTGGGTCAAGGGGCATGCCGGACACGCTGAGAACGAACGCGTCGATGCGCTCGCGCGCGATGCGGCGCTGGCGATGAAGCGGGCGGCCGATGCCGCCGGTTGAGTCCGCGTCCGCTTCGAGCGCGGTTCGCCGCCGCCGTCTCCGGCCGCATCGTCGATCCAGCGGCCTCGTGATCGGACCGCCGCCGCCTCGCGCTCGCATCAACGGAAACGTCAACGCATGAGACAAGTCATCCTCGACACCGAGACCACCGGCCTCGAAGTGCAGCGCGGCCATCGCATCATCGAAATCGGCTGCGTCGAGTTCGTGCAGCGGCGTCCGACCGGGCGGACTTTTCACTGCTATCTGAATCCGGATCGCCAGATCGACGAAGGCGCCCGCGCGGTCACCGGCATCGAAGACGACTTCCTGCTCGACAAGCCGCGCTTCGCCGACATCGCCGCCGAATTCCTCGAGTTCATCGAAGGCGCCGAAGTGATCGCGCACAACGCCGCGTTCGACGTCGGCTTCATCGATGCGGAACTCGCGCGCGCGGGCCTCGCGCGCGCGCGCCTGGCCGACTACTGCGGCGTGCTCGACACGCTCGCGCTCGCGCGCGAGAAATTTCCGGGCCAGCGCAACAGCCTCGATGCGTTGTGCAAGCGACTGGGCGTCGACAACAGCCACCGCGACATGCACGGCGCGCTGGTCGACGCGAGCCTGCTCGCCGACGTCTACCTCGCACTGACGGCAGGGCAGGGGCAGCTCGGTTTCGAAAGCGAGAGCGCGCAGGTCGAAGTGGCCGTGTCGGCCACGCACGTGCGCATCGCGGTCAGGCCGCGCGTGATGCGCGCAGGCGACAGCGATCTCGCGCAGCATGCGGCGCGCCTGGAAGCGATCGAAAAGGCCAGCAAGGGAGCCTGCATCTGGAAGCGGGTCGACGCGGCCTAGCCGCGTTCGCGCATTTTCAGCGCGCGCGCACGAGGATGACGGTGACGTTGTCCGAGCCGCCACCGTCGAGCGCGGCGAGGATCAGATGGTCCACGCATTCTTGCGCGCTGAGTTCCTGGCGGCCGACGATCGCCGCGATCGCCTTGTCGTTGACGTCTTCGGTCAGCCCGTCGCTGCACAGCAGCAGTTGCATGCCCGCCGTCAGATGGCCACGCACGCTTTCCACGCGCAGCGACTGCGGGTCGGTCACGCCGAGCGCCTGGGTGACGACGTTGCGATGCGGGTGGCTGCGCGCCTGTTCGCTGGTGATCGCGCCCTGGGCGATCAGTTCCTGCACGTAGGAATGGTCTTCCGACAGCTGTTTGAGGCCGTCGCTGCTCCACAGGTACACGCGGCTGTCGCCGACCCAGGCGACCTCGAAATCGCCGCCGTCGGCGATGCGCAGCGCGGCGATCGTGGTGCCCATCGGCAGCGCTTCGGCGCGTCGCGTCGAGTGCTTGATGATCTCTTCGTCGGCGAGCTGGATCGCGCGGACGAGCTCGACGCCCTTGCCGACCTCGCGCACCAGCGTATCGCGCGCTAATGCGCTGGCGACCTCGCCGTGCTCGTGCCCGCCCATGCCGTCGGCGACCAGCCACAGGCCGAGATCGCCGTCGGCGTAGTAGGTGTCCTCGTTGTGCTCGCGACGCAAGCCGACGTGGGTGCTGTGTCCGAATTCGATCATGCGCAGGGCAGGTTGGGCGCCTTCTGACGGGCGATCGCGGCCGTCGTCGCGGCGCGCTGGCGCCATAGGATGCAGCCTGACTCGCGCCGGGCGCAAGCTGGCAGTGGACGGGCCGGCCGCGGGGCGGGGCGGCCGGGGCCCGCAGCGCCTTGTGCCGCGCGGGTCGTGCGGATTGTGTAATTGTGCAAAGTCAGAAATTTCCTACACATCGACGCGCAAGTATGCGCTCGCCGCGGCGGCGTCTTGCGGCCAAGCTGTCGGCGACCCGTTGGTCGGCGACTAGCGCCCGCTGCAAGCGGCGCGCCGGCGTGAAGCCAAGCAACGAGCGGGTTGCCTTCGGCTTCCCGACGAGAATTCCATGAAGATGCGATCCGCCACCCGCGACGCCGCCACTGCCGTCGAACTGCTCAATCACGCGCGCGCCGTCTGCGATCGCCTCAATCCGCTCGGTACCGAGTTGACGCTGGAGGAACTGCAGCAGCGCGCCGAAATCGTCGACAGCGTGATCCGCGCACGCACCAAGCTGCAGCTGCTGCGCGACCGCGCGCTGGCGATGCAGGCGGCGGTCGACCGCTTCAAGGCACGCAAGGCCGCGCAGTCGGGCTGAGCCGTTCGTTCCGCCCTGCGGCGGCGCGGCGTTTGGCAGCATGCTCAATAGCGGCTCATCGAGTATGGCCGCTCGCTCGCGCGCGTGGCCCAGGTCTTGTTCGGCTGCGCCTGCATCGTGAAATGCAATTCGCCGCCGGCCATGATGTCCTCGTGGCGGATCACGCTGCGCACGAGCGGCTTGCCGTTCAGCGTCACCGCGCCGACGTACGGATGCGCGTCGTCGAGGCCGTCGGCGACGATCGCGAACTGCCGCCCGTTCGGCAGCGCCAGCGTCACGCGATCGACGAACGGGCGCCCGATCACGTACTCGTTGCTGGCCGGGGCGACCGGGTAGAACCCCATCGCGGCGAACACGAACCAGGCCGACATCTGGCCGAGGTCGTCGTTGCCGGCCAGGCCGTCCGGACGCGGCGCGTACTGCGAATCCATGATCTGCTTGAGGCGCTCCTGCGTGCGCCACGGCTGTCCCGCGTAGGTGTACAGATAGGCGACGTGGTGGCTCGGTTCGTTGCCGTGCGCATACCAGCCGATCAGGCCGGTGATGTCCTCCATGTGCGCGAACTGCTTCGGATCGACCTTGGCGTCGAACACGCGGTCGAGCATCGCGACCAGCTTCGCATCGCCGCCATGCGCCTTGATCAGCGCGGCGCCGTCCTGCGGCACGTACCACGAATACTGCCAGGCGTTGCCTTCGGTGTAGTCGGTGCCGTATCCGCTCGCGCTCGGATCGAACGGCTCGCGGAACTTGCCGTCGGACGTACGCGCACGCATGAAACCGGTCTTCGCGTCGTAGGCGTTGCGCCAGTTGCCGGCGCGGCGCGTGAACGTCGACGCGATGTCCTTGCGTCCGAGTTCGCCGGCCATCTGCGCGATGGTCCAGTCGTCGAACGCGTATTCGAGCGTCTTCGAGGCGGCTTCGCCTTCGCGGTCGATCGGCACGTAGCCGAGCTTCATGTAGCCGTCGAGGCCGCCGTAAGGACCGTAGCTCGCGCTGGCGACCATCGCATCGAGCGCGGCCTTCGTGTCGTAGCCGCGGATGCCTTTCATGAAGGCGTCCGCGATCACGGGCACGGCGTGGTAGCCGATCATGCACCAGGTTTCCAGGCCATGGAACGCCCACACCGGCAGGATCCCGTACGGGCTCGCCTTCTGCGCCGCGAGCAGCGAGTTGACGATGTCGTTGGTGCGCTGCTCCGGCTGCACGATCGTCAGCAGCGGATGCAGGCCGCGATAGGTGTCCCAGAGTGAAAATGTGGAATAGTTGCGAAAGCCGTCCGCGTGATGCACCGCGTTGTCCGGGCCGCGATAGCGGCCGTCGGCGTCCATGAATAGGCTCGGCGCCATCATCGCGTGGTAGGCGGCCGTGTAGAAGCTCTTGCGCATCGGTTCGGGCGCGTCGACGTCGAATGCCGACAAGGCTTGCGTCCATGCCGCGCGCGCGGCAGCGCGGGTCGCGTCGAAGTCCCAGCCCGGCATGTCCGCATCGAGGTTGGCCATCGCGTTGTCTTCGCTGACCGGCGAAATCGAAACCTTGACGATCAGCTCGCGCGTGACCGCCGGGAAGTCGACCACGCCGACGAGCGCGCGCCCTTCGATCTGCGCGCGCGCTGCAGGGTCCTTGTCGGCCGGCGCCGCGAAACCCTTGTACGGAATGTCGCCTTCCAGGTCGTGCAACGCATGGCCGCTCGCGGCCTGCGAAAAGCGCATCGCGAAATACAGCTGGCGCCCGGGCGCCCAGCCGCGCGTTTCGCGAAAACCCGTCAGCGTACCGTCGGCGCGCAGGCGCAGGCGCGACCACGACACCTTGCCCGGGTAGTCGTACATGCTCGGGCGCAGGTCGACCAGCACGTGCGCTGGTTTGCCTTGTGGAAACGTATAGCGATGCACGCCGACGCGCTCGCCGGCGGTCAGTTCGGCGCGGATGCCGTAGTCGGCGAGGGTGACGGCGTAGTAGCCCGGCTCGGCGCGCTCGTCGGCGTGGCTGAATTGCGAGTGATAACCGCTGCGCGGCTGCTTCGCATCGCCGGGCTCGAGCTTGACCTCGCCGGCGATCGGCATCGTCAGCACGTCGCCGAGATCGGAGTGGCCGGTGCCGGAGAAATGCGTGTGCGAGAAACCGAAGATCGTGTCGTCGTCGTAGCGATAGCCCGCGGCCCAGCCGTAGCCTTCCTTGCGCGATTTCAGCTGCGTGTCCGGACTCAGCTGGACCATGCCGAACGGCACCACGGCGCCCGGGAAGGTATGGCCTTCACCGCCGGTACCGATGAACGGATCCACGGCGGCATAGGCGCGGTTCGCAGCGTTGCCGGCTTCGGCCGCATCCGCGGGCCACGCGGCGATCGCGATGGTGGCGGCGAGGCCGGCGGCGAGCCAGTTACCGGCCCAGCGGGGGCGACGCGGGGCGGGCAGATTTCCGGCCACGGCGGGAAGAACCGCCCATCGGGGTAGGGAAGGCGCGGCGGGGTGCTCGCGCGAAAGAACCATCGGCATGGGGCGCCCTCGGGCTGAACGATGCAATTGGATCGATACAATTATTGGACGCTAACACGGCGGTCCGTCTCGTTCATGCTGCGCCGCAGGATGCAATGTAAGCGTTTCATGGACAGCATCTGAAGTTTGGAACGATCCAAATCATGTCCCGACGTTCGACCAACCGCCGCAAGATCACACTGCGCGACATCGCGCAGGGCTGCGGCGTGTCGCCGGCGACCGTGTCGCTGGTGCTGCAGCGCAGTCCGCTCGTGCGCACGACGACGCGCGCTCGCGTCGAGGCCGAGATCGCCCGGCAGGGCTACGTCTACAACCGCGCCGCCGCGAACCTGCGCCAGCGCACGTCGTCGAGCGTCGCGCTGATCGTCAACGACCTGTCCAACCCGTACTTCGCCGAGTTCGCGGCCGGCGTCGACGAAGCGCTCGGCGCGGCCGGCTGCGTCACCCTGCTGGGCAGCACCGGCGAGTCGACCGAACGCCAGCGCGCCGTGCTCGCATCGATGCTCGAACACGCCGCGGCGGGCATCATCCTGTCGCCGGCCGAAGGCAGCGACGGCGACGCGATCGCGCGCATGATCGGTGCGCACACGCCGCTGCTCGTGTTCAATCGCGAACTCGGTGCAGGCGATTGGGACGTGCTCGCGCTCGACAATCGCCGCGGTGCGCGTCTGGCGACCGAGCATCTGCTCGCGCTGGGGCATCGCCGCGTCGCCTTCTTCGGCGGCCACCGCGATTCGAGTTCGTGTCGCGAGCGCCGCGAAGGCTATCTGGAAGCGCTGGCTGCCGCCGGTGCTGTGCCGGAACCGCAGTGGCTGATCGAAACCGCGCCGACGAGGCTCGAAGCGGCGCGCCAGGTCGGCGCGCTGTTCGTGCGCGACCCGGCGCCGACTGCAGCGGTCTGCTACAACGATGCCGTCGCGCTCGGCCTGCTGCTCGGGCTCGCCGCGCGCGGGCGCCGCCCCGGCGAGGATTTCGCCGTCGTCGGCTTCGACGACATTCCGGAAGCAGCGGTCAGCCTGCCGCCGCTGACGACGATCGCCACCGATCCACGCGCGCGCGGCCGCCAGGCGGCCGAGCGCATCCTCGCGCGCGTCGGCGATCCCGACCTCGCCATCGCCCGCACGATCGCGCCGGCCCGCCTGGTCGTGCGCGAAAGTTCCTGCCCGCTGCTCGAATCGAAGGGAGTTCGTCCATGAATGCGCGTTACGCCAGTCAGCCGGTGGCACTCGGCGTCGTCACGACGATCTTCTTCATGTGGGGTTTCATCACGGTGCTCAACGACGTGCTGATTCCGCACCTGAAGTCCGTTTTCACGTTGAACTATGCGCAAGCGATGCTGGTGCAGTTCATCTTCTTCGGCGCGTATTTCGTCATGTCGCTGCCGGCCGGGCGCGTGGTCGCGCGATTCGGCTATCGCGACGCGATCGTCATCGGACTCGCCGTGACGGGCGCCGGCGCGCTGCTGTTCATTCCGGCGGCGCGAATGGTTTCCTATGCGCTGTTCCTCGGCGGATTCTTCGTGCTCGCCAGCGGCATCACGCTGCTGCAGGTGGCGGCCAATCCCTATGTGAGCCTGCTCGGCGATGCGCGCTACGCGTCGAGCCGTCTGAATCTCGCGCAGGCGCTGAATTCGCTCGGCACGACGATTGGGCCGAAGATCGGCGGCCTGCTGATTCTTTCCGGCGCCGTGCTCGGCGTCGAGGAGCTGGCTGCGCTGGCGCCCGCCGCTCGCGCCGCCTACCAGTCGCAGCAGGCACAGCTGGTGACGCTGCCTTACTTGCTGCTCGCCGGCGTGCTGTTCGCGCTGGCGGTCGGCGTACGCCTGTTCCGCCTGCCGCCGCTGACCGAGGCGACCGCGCGCGGCGACGCGCAGCCGCATCGCTTCGGCGAAGTGCTGCGCCATCGCCACGTGCGACACGGCGTCGTGGCGATCTTCGTCTACGTCGGCGCCGAGGTGGCGATCGGCAGCTTCCTGATCAGCTATCTGTCGATGCCGCGCATCGGCGGCCTCAGCGAAAGCGCTGCCGCCGGCTACGTCTCGCTGTACTGGGGCGGCGCGATGGTCGGCCGCTTCGCCGGTTTCGCGCTGCTGCGCAAACTCGATGCTCGCCTCCTGCTCGGCGTGTTCGCGGCGGTAGCCTGCGTGCTGCTGGTGGTCACGATGTCGAGCGAGGGTCGTGTCGCGCTGTGGAGCATCGTCGCCATCGGCCTGTTCAACTCGATCATGTTCCCGACCATTTTCACGCTCGGCATCGAGCGGCTCGGGCCGATGACCGACAAGGCGTCCAGCCTGCTGATCATGGCGATCGTCGGCGGCGCGATCGTGCCGTTGCTGCAAGGGTTGCTGGCCGATCGCATCGGCGTGCAGCTGGCCTTCGCGCTGCCGCTCGTGTGCTACGGCTACATCGTCTGGTACGGCCTGCGCGGCTCGCGCATCGACGAACACGGCGCGCTCGTCGGCGCTGCTGCTTCGCCCTCTTCGACGCGGGCGATGCACTGACCATGAAAAAGATCGTCTGTTTCGGCGAAGCGCTGATCGATTTCGTCGCCGAGCCGGCAGTCGCCGGCCGGCCGCGCGCGTTCGCCCAGCACGCGGGAGGCGCACCGGCCAACGTCGCCGTCGCGGTCGCGCGGCTCGGCGCCGCGACCGAGTTCGTCGGCATGCTCGGCACCGACATGTTCGGCGACTTTCTCGCCGACAGCCTGCGCTCGATGGACGTCGGCATCGCGCATACGCGCCGCACGGCGGCGGCACCGACCGCGCTCGCGTTCGTGTCGATCGACGCGAACGGCGAACGCAGCTTCAGCTTCTATCGTCCGCCGGCCGCGGACCTGCTGTTCCGCGACGAGGATTTCGGCGCCGGGCTGTTCGAAGGGACGGCGATCTTCCATGCCTGCTCGAACTCGCTGACCGAGGCCGCGATCGCCGGTACGACGCTCGCCGGCATGCGCCGTGCGCGCGCGGCAGGGGCGCTGGTCAGCTTCGACATGAACCTGCGCCCGGCCCTGTGGGGCAGCGGCGTCGATCCGTTGCCGCGCATCCGTGCGGCGCTCGCGGCGGCCGACGTCGTCAAGCTGAGCGCCGAGGAGTTCGCGTTCCTCGGCGAGCGCGAAGACGATGTGCTCGACGTGCTGTGGCAGGGCGCGCCGCGATGGGTGATCGTGACCGACGGCGCCGCCGCCCTGCGCTGGTACACGCGCCGGCGCCGCGGCCGTCTGCAGACCTTCGACGTGCGCGCCGTCGACAGCAACGCCGCCGGCGACGCGTTCGTCGGCGGCCTCCTGTTCCAGCTGTCGCAACGCGGTGTCCTGCCGTCGCACGTGGACGCATTCGCCGACGACGACGCCACGCTCGCGCCGGCGCTGCGCTTCGCCGCGGCGTGCGGCGCGATCGCGGTCACGCGGCCGGGCGCGTTCGCAGCGATGCCGTCGCTCGCCGACGTGGAAACCTTGCTGGCGTCCCATTGATGACCCTCTGAACGAGACATCGGTATGAAGACCGTTCCGGAATTCCGCTCGATCGACTTCCTGCGCGAACACGTGGCACAGACGATGGCGTTCTACCATCCGCGCTGCATCGATCCGCGCGGCGGCTTTTTCCACTATTTTCGCGATGACGGCACCGTCTACGATGCGAGTCATCGCCATCTGGTCAGCAGCACGCGCTTCGTCTTCAACTACGCGATGGCCGCGCGCGAGTTCGGCCGCGCCGACTACCTCGACGCCGCACGGCACGGTCTGGACTACCTGCGCACCGTGCATCGCGACGAAGCCGACGGCGGCTACGCGTGGACGATCCGCGACGGCGTGGCCGAAGATCGCACGCAGCACGCCTATGGTGCCGGCTTCGTGCTGCTCGCCTACGCCACCGCGTTGAAGGCGGGCATCGAAGAAGCGCTGCCGTGGCTGCTGGAAACCTGGCAGCTGCTCGAGTCGCGCTATTGGGATGCCGAGGCCGGGCTCTATCGCGACGAAGCGGACCCGCAGTGGAATTTCTCCACCTATCGCGGGCAGAACGCGAACATGCACTTGTGCGAGGCGCTGATTGCGGCCTTCGAGGCGACCGGCACGCCGCATTTTCTCGAGCGCGCCTTCACGCTCGCGCACAACATCACGCGGCGGCAGGCGGCCAAGGCCGGCGGCCTCATCTGGGAGCACTACGACGCGAACTGGGACGTCGACTGGGACTACCACCGCGACGATCCGAAGCACCTGTTCCGCCCATGGGGATTCCAGCCCGGCCATCTGACCGAGTGGACCAAGCTGCTGTTGATCCTCGACCGCTACGAGCCGACCGACTGGCTGCTGCCGACCGCGCGCAACCTGTTCGACAGCGCGCTCGCGCAAGCCTGGGACAGCGACTACGGCGGCCTCTGCTACGGCTTCGCGCCGGACGGCACGATCTGCGACGACGACAAGTATTTCTGGGTGCAGGCCGAATCGCTCGCCGCCGCGGCGCTGCTCGCCGAACGCAGCGCCGATGCGCGCTATTGGGACGACTACGAGCGGCTCTGGGATTACTCCTGGCGCCATTTCGTCGACCACGTGCACGGGGCCTGGTACCGCATTCTCGATCGGCGCAACCGCAAGTACAGCGACGAGAAGAGCCCGGCCGGCAAGACCGACTACCACACGATGGGCGCGTGCTACGAAGTGATGGCGCTGCTGCGCAGGACGCCGTCCGCACAAGTTTTTCGCCGCAAGAATGGGAACTGATTCGATGTCGACGTTCGTTCGAAGTCTGGGATTGCTGCTGGCGTTCGCCGTCCCGTTGCACGTGTGCGCCGCGCCGCCGCCGACGCAAACGGTGGTCGACGCCGCCGAATCCGCGCGTCTGGCCGCCGAGGTCAAGCAGGAGTTCCTGCACGCCTGGCAAGGCTACAAGCGCTATGCCTGGGGCCACGACGATCTCGCGCCGCTCAGCCGCAAGCCGCACGACTGGTATGCCAAGCCGCTGCTGATGACGCCGGTCGATGCGCTCGACACGCTCATCGTGATGGGGTTGAACGATGAAGCCGACGCCGCGCGCGAGTTGATCGCAACCAAGCTCGATTTCGACCAGGACATCTACGTCAAGAACTTCGAGATCACGATACGCCTGCTCGGGGGCCTCTTGTCCGGCTACCAGCTGACCGGCGACGAGCGGCTGCTGCACAAGGCCGAGGATCTCGGCACGCGCTTGCTGCCGGTGTTCGATTCGCCGACCGGCATGCCGTACGTCGAGGTGAACCTGCACACCGGCAAGACGCGCGGCGCGCAGACCAACCCGGCCGAGACCGGCACGCTGCTCCTCGAATTCGGTACGCTCGCCAAGCTGACGGGCAAGCCGGTGTTCTACGACAAGGCCAAGCGTGCGCTGGTCGAGACCTGGAAACGCCGCTCTTCGCTCGACCTGGTCGGCGCGTCGATCGACGTGGAGACCGGCCGCTGGCTCGATCCGGAAGCGAGCATCGCCGGCGGCATCGATTCGTACGACGAATACTTGTGGAAATGCTGGAGGCTGTTCGGCGACCAGGATTGCCTCGCGATGTGGAAACCGAGCATCGCCGCCGTGAACAAGTACCTCGCCGACGAGGTCGATGGCGCGCTGTGGTACGGCTACGCCGACATGAACAGCGGCCAGCGCACGCATACGTACTACGGCGCGCTCGATGCGTTCTTTCCGGCGCTGCTCGCCGTGTCCGGCGACGTCGAGCGCGCGGCGCGCCTGCAGGACTCGTCCTTCGCGATGTGGCAGCGCGAAGGCATCGAGCCGGAGGTCTACGACTATCGTGCGAAGAAGATCAGCTACGAGGGCTACGCGCTGCGGCCGGAGATCGTCGAGTCGACGTACTACCTCAGCCACTACACGCGCGACCCGAAATACCTCGCGATGGGGCGCACGCTGCTGCACGATTTCGTCAAGTACTGTCGTACCGACAGCGGCTACGCTGCGCTCGTCAATGTCACGACGAAGCAGAAGAAGGATCGCATGGAGAGCTTTCTCTTCGCCGAGACCTTCAAGTACTACTACCTGCTGTTCGCGCCGCAGGCGATCGATTTCGACGCGGTCACGTTCAACACCGAAGCGCATCCGCTGCGCGCGACCTGGGCTTCGAGCGCGCCGCGTGCGGCCGGCGATCCCGCCTCGTGGGTCGAACCGCGCATCGGCAGCGCGCATGGCGGCAACACGTTTCCCGGCGCAGTCGTGCCGTTCGGCATGCTGGCCTGGAGTCCCGAGACCACACGCGGCGACCACGGTCGCGTCGCTGCCGCGGGCGGCTATGCGTACGACGCGACGAAGATCCGCGGGTTCAGCCTGACGCATCTTTCCGGTACCGGCTGCCGCGGCGCCGGCGGCGACGTTCCTTTCATGCCGATCACGTTCGAGCCGACGAGTTCGCCGTCCGCCGACGCGAAGGACGAGACTTACGCGAACGCTTATTCGCACGTCAACGAAACCGCCGAGCCCGGCTACTACGCCGTCGCGCTCGACAACCGCGTGCGCGTGGAACTCGCCGCCACGGCGCGCACCGGCGCTGCGCGCCTGCGCTATCCGTCCGGTGTGCCGTCGGCGTTGCTGATCCGCACGTCGGACTCCGAGCCCGGCAGCAGCGACGCGAACGTCGAGATCGACGCCAAGGCCGGCGTCGTGCGCGGATCGGTCAGCAGCGGCAACTTCTGCGGCCACCTGGATGCTGAGGACCGGCGCAGCTACTACACGCTGTACTTCGTCGCCGCATTCGATCGCCCGATCGCCGCGCACGGAACGTGGGAGGACACGCAGCTGATTCCCGATGGCACGCATGCGAAGGGCGGCACGGGCTACGGCAAGAACGGCTTTCCGGAAGCCGGCAAGGGCTCGGGTGCGTGGCTTCGCTTCGATACCGAGAGCGAGCGCAGCGTCGCGGTCCGCGTCGGCATTTCCTATGTCAGCCTCGCCAATGCGCAGGCGAACCTCGACGCCGAAAATGGTTCCGCGACGACGTTCGACAGTGTGCGCCGCGCTGCGCGCTCGGTCTGGAACGGCTGGCTTTCGCGCATCGCCGTCGAGGGCGGCAGCGACGACGAGCGGCGCACGTTCTATACGGCGCTCTATCACTCGCTGCTGGATCCGAACCTGTTCAGCGACGCGAACGGCGACTATGCCGGCTTCGACGGCAAGGTGCATCGCGTCGCCGCGCCGCAGAAGGCGCAGTACGCCAATTTCTCGGGGTGGGACATTTATCGCTCGCAGATCCAGCTGGTGACCTTGCTCGACAAGAACGTCGGCAGCGACATCGCACAGTCGCTGCTGAACCAGGCGAACCAGAACCATGGCGTGTGGGATCGCTGGACGCACAACACCGGCGCGACGCATGTGATGAACGGCGATCCTTCCGCCGCGGCGGTCGCTGCGATCCACGCGTTCGGCGGCGACGCGTTCGACACCAAGGCGGCACTCGCTTCGCTGCTGCGCGCGGCGACCACGCCGACCGCGCTCGATCTCGATCGGCGCGGCTGCCCGATCGAATGCGTCGGCCAGCGCCCGGGTCTCGATCAGTGGCTGAAACTCGGCTACATCCCGGCGCAGTCGCATGCCTGGGGCGCTGCCGCGGAGATGCTCGAACAGACGGCCGCCGATTTCGCGCTGGCCGCATTCGCCGAGCGGCTCGGCGACCGCGCGAACGCCAAGCGGCTGCTCGACCGCTCCGGAAGCTGGCGGCAACTGTTCAACCCGAAGGCGACGACGGCAGGCGGCTACATCCAGAATCGCAATGCGGACGGCAGCTGGCCGGCCTTCGAGCCGGCGACCGAAGAAGGCTTCGTCGAAGGCAGCGCGGCGCAGTACCTGTGGATGCTGCCGTTCGATGCGCGCGGACTGTTCGATGCGCTGGGCGGCGATGCGGCCGCGACCGCGCGGCTGGATGCGTTCTTCCACGACGAGGACGGCCGCTGGGCGCTGACCGGCATGGGCGGCCTGCACGCGGAAATGGACAACGAACCGTCGATCGCCTCGCCCTGGCTCTATCTGTACGCCAGCCAGCCGTGGAAGACGCAGGCGACGGTGCGCGAAGTGGTCAACACGTTGTGGAAGCCGGCCCCGGACGGCATTCCCGGCAACGACGACCTCGGCGAAATGTCGTCGTGGTACGTCTGGTCGGCGCTCGGCCTCTATCCGCTGTTGCCGGGGCGTGCGGAGCTGATGATCGGAAGCCCGCTGTTCACGCATGCGCTCATCAAATACGGCGACAGCCGCATCAGCATCGATGCGCCGGATGCCGCGAGCGATGCTCCGTACGTGCGCGCGCTCGCCGTCGATGGCCGCGCATCGACGCGCGCGTGGCTGCCTGCGGATTTCGTCGCGCGCGGCGGCAGCCTTCGCTTCGATCTGTCGAAGACGCCGTCTCAGACATGGGCGACGGCGCCGGCGGATCGGCCGCCGCCCGGCAAACGCTGACCCGCAACCGGCGTCCCGGACGAGGGTTGCGAAAGGCGAGAGCGATGTTCACTCGCTGCTCGCCTCGCGACCCTCACCTCGACTCAAGGATTTCCCTGCAACCGCCCGAGCAGGAATTGGATGTTTCCGGAGCGGCTGACCAGATCGCCGACGACGTTGTCGGACTCGGCCATGCCGGGCTGCCAGAAGTTCGCGATGTTCTTGCCGGCGTTGCGTCCCGCATCCGCATCGAAGGTCGCGAGGGAAACGGCGGCGGATGCGTAGTCGCCGCTGTTGAATGCGGCAACGCTGGCGCTCAGATCACTGGACAAAGCCGCGGAAGCGACCGCGGCCATCGTCGGCGATTTCAGCGAAAGCTGTGCACTGAGGTCGGTGTAACGCTGCTGCGCCTGGGTGAGATAGTCCTGCGTGTTGTCCTTGACCACGACGAACTCGGAGAACGCACCGTCACGACCGCGCGCACGAGTGCTTCCCGAGGTAATCGCAGTCGTTACATCGTGAAACGCCCCTCCGACCGGTCCCTTGTAGAGCCTGTATGGAGAAGCAGGCGTGTAACTGAGATTGGTCGTGTGAATCTCCATGTCGACATAGTCGTTGAACGAGAAACCGCAAGTCGGCGACGGCGTGATCGTGATGCGTACTGGAAAGGCCGGATCGATCGACAGATCGGACGACGGCAAGCGCGACTGGACATCGGCGATCTTGCCGGCATCGAGCCAATCGGCGGCAACGCCGAGGCAGGCCGCCGTGAGGCTTTGCGGGTTGTCGAAGTCCAGGCTGGCATCGGCCGTGAAGGTCTGGCCCTTGGTGTTCGACACCGAGATGGTGGCGGTAGCCGCGCGCGTCCCTATCGACACGCTCACGTCGGCATGGGCCGAGAACGGCAGCAACGCCAGCGCGAAGAACGCCGCGAGCGGCAAGGAAGGATGATTCGAGTTCATCGACTGATCTCCATTCGTGGATGTGAGGGCAGGGGAATCCTGCGCGTGCGTCGCTGCGCGCACATCCAACGAGCGGCGAGACTCGGCGAGATGCCCCTGGCCGCAATCTAGCAGTCGAATGCAAAAGGCAATGAAGCAAAAATGTGACATCGTCCACGCCTTCGTGGACCCTGCCGCGGACGCGAAGAGCATCGTCTGCAGGACTCTCTTCACCTATGTTAAGAGGCTCCACTTCTGCGCGAATGAGGTGGATCGACCGCAGCGCTCAGCCGAGCGTATCCGTCATTCGACCAGCCGCTTGCGCATCGCATAGCGCACCAGCTCGGCGCTGTTGCGCAGGTCGAGCTTGGAGAGCACGCGGCTGCGATGGTTCTCGGCGGTCTTCGGCGTGATGTCGAGCCGCTGCGCGATTTCCTTGATCGTGAGCCCGTCGACGACGAGGTGCAGCACTTCGCGCTCGCGTGCGGACAGGTCACCGTAAGGATCCTCGGGGGACTCCTGCGGATTCTGCAGCTGCCCGGCCAGCGCCTTCGCGGCGAATGCGCCGAAGTGCACGCTGCCGGAAGCGACCGCGCGGATCGCTTGCAACAGCTCGGCCGTTGCCGCGTGCTTGAGCACGTAGCCACGCGCGCCCGCGCGCACCGCGAGCAGCACGTACTCGTCGTCCTCGTGCATCGTCAGCACCAGCACGCGCGTACGCGGCAGCTCGGCGTTGAGGCGGCGCACGACTTCGATGCCGTTGAGCCGCGGCATCGAGATGTCGATCACGGCAACGTCGGGCTTGGCCGCATGCGCCATCTCGATCGCGGCGATGCCGTCGCCGGCTTCGGCGACGACCAGGCAGTCGCCGCTGGCGCGCAGCGTCGTGACGAGGCATTCGCGCATGACGGTGTGGTCGTCGGCAATGAGGAGGCGAATCATGAGCTGCGCGGCTCCGGGTCGTGGATCGGGAATTTGGCGGCGACGCCGAAACCTGCGCCGGGCGTGGACTCCACCCGCAAGCTGCCGCCGAACAGGCGCACGCGATCGCGCATGCCGCCGAGGCCGCTGCTGGCGCTGGTGCCGCTGCGCGCGAGCGCGGCCGCGGGGTCGCCGCCGCGGCCATTGTCGCGCACGTCGAGGCTGGCGTAGGCGCCACGACAGTCCAATGCGACTTCCACCTGCGTCGCCTGCGCGTGGCGCGCGACGTTGGCGAGCGCTTCCTGCGCGACGCGGAACACGAGGGTGCTGCGGTCGCCGTCGAGTTCGCCGACGGCGCCTTCGAGCACGAGCTGCACATCGAGCTTGTGCGTCTCGGTGAACGTGCGCGCCAGCCAGCGCAGCGCCTGTTCGAGGCCGAGGTCGTCGAGGATCTGCGGCCGCAGCAGGCGCGACAGCGAGCGCGTGTCCTGCAGGGTCGATTCGGCGATCGCATGCGCGCGTTCGAGCCCGCTGCGCGCCGCTTGCGTGCCGGCACCCTGCGGCAGCGCCGTCAACGCTTCGCTGATCAGGTGGATCAACGCGGTGATGTTGTGGCCGACGCCGTCGTGCAGCTCGTGCGCGATGCGCCGGCGTTCGTCCTCCTGCACGCGCCAGACCGCACGCGCATGCTGGCGGAAATGATCCTGGCCCTGCTGCAGCTGGTCGATCAGGCTGCGATGTTCGCGCAGCAGTGCGGTCAGCTGTTCGCGCAGCTGCGCCGATTCGGGCAGAGGCTCAGCGTGCATCGGCGGGTAACTCCTCGTTGAGGCGGCGGTCGAGTTGTTCTTCGAGCGAGGCGCGTGCGCTGGCGGGGGCGCCGCCGAGCAGTTTGTCGCGGGCCGCGCCCGCTGCCGCACGAGCGGCTTCCGCTTCGGCGCCGGCCGGAAGTGCGCGCGCTCCGAGATCGTGGATCGTCGTCGCGTACGCATAGTCGCCGACATTCTTCAGCAGCACCAGCGCCTGGCGGTAGTATGCGATGGCTTGAGTCTTGTCGTTGTTGCCGAGCGCGGCAGCGATCTCGAGTTCGAGCCATTGGAGACGCAGCGGAACTTCTCCGAGGCGATTGGTTTCCGTTCGAATGGCCTGCAGGCGTTTGTTGACTTCGATCCGGTTGCGCGTCCTGAGCGCCTCGTGCACTTGCTGCAACGTGACTCTCATGCCGATGGCGCCGCTGTGCGATTCCACGGCTGCGGTTGCTGCCTGCTCGAGTTTTTCGCGGGCGTCCTTTGGATCGTCGGCGAGCGCCGCTTTCTGCGCACTGGCCAGAAGGAACGCGGCGCGCTGCTCCGCCCCGAGTTCCGATGCGGGGATCGCATTCAGTCTCTTCTCCGCGTCGGCGATGTCGGCGAGTGCGAGCGATGTTCGTGTCCGCAGCAGCATGGCCTCGACGCGGCCGCGCTGATCGGAGCGGCGCGCGAATATCTGCTCGGCGCGTTCGGAGAGGGTTGCGGCATCCGAATACCGTCCTTCGAGCAGCGAAAGTTCCACCAAATTGACCAGCGCAACCGCTTCCGCTTCGGACAGCTGACGATCTTCGGCATCGCGCAATACCTTCTGGAGCCGGTCCCGCGCGGCGGCGAAATGACCGCGCGACGTATCCAGCATGCCCATGCTCTGTTCGACGTGAAGCATTCGGTTGCGATCGTCGAGCTCGCGGTACATGGTCAACGCCTGCTCCCAGTACACCAGCGCGTCATCGAACTTGCCGAGCTGGAACGACGCGAATCCGATGTTGTCCAGGCTCTCGGCAACAAGGTTCGGGACATCGAGTTGACGCCGAATCCCGAGCGCCTCGCGATAGGAGAGGAGTGCAGCTGCGAAGTCTCCGTTTTCTTCGGCAACCACGCCGCGATCGTTGTAAAGATCGCCGAGGCTGGCGCGGTCGCCGATGCCTTCGAGGATGGTCTTGGCGCGATCGAGCGTTTTCTCCGCGGCATCACGCTGGCCGCTGACCGACTGCACGATCGCGAGGTTGCGCAATGTCTTGCCGAGGCCGGCCGCGTCGCCGAGCTTCTCGCGGATGGCCGCTGCGCGTGTGTATTGTTCGATCGCCGCGTCCGGCTGGCCGAGGCGGTCATAGCCGATGCCGAGGGCGTTGCGCGTTTCCGCTTCCGCAGCCGCGTTGCCTGCGCGCGCATACAGGACGAGCGCGCGCGTCAAATAGTCTTCGACGGCGACACGCGGCTGTCCCTGCTGGATGGCCGTGCGCCCGAGCAGGAACCAGGCCCGGGCATCCTGATCGTCGGCGGCGGCGATTTGCTTGAGAAGGTCGAGCGCCTTGTCGCTGTCGCCATTGTCGGCGAGCGTGTCGGCATCGAGAAGAGCGAGGATACCGTCGCGCGGAAATGCCTTCGTCGCTGCTGCGAGCGCCGACTGCGCCTTCTCCGCGTCCCCTTCGCCGTTCAACGCGCGTGCGTAAAGTTCGCGTGAAAGCGGATCGATGCCGGTGGCGAAGCGGCTGATGATCGCTTGCCGCGTGTTCTGCGCGGGCAACTGTTGGCGATCGCCCTCCTGCGCGTCGAGCCGCACTCTCTCGACGAGCCCGGCGTTGCTCGGGGCGGGCAGCGAATGGGCAAGCTCGCTGGCGGCGTCGCCAGCTTCATGTCGATCCAAGGCGAGCAGTGCGCGACCCAATGGGAGCAACGCATCTGCGGATAGTGTTGGCGGGGTTCCCATATGCCAGTGCATCTTTGCAAACAGGTCTTCGGCAGCCTTTGTATAGGCCGCATAGAGCGAATCCGGATTTGCCGCATTGATCTGCAGCAAGGGCGCGGCAGTGGGCTGGCTGGAATCGACCAAGGACAGTTCGAGCTGTCCATTTTTGTCGCGCGCCAGCCGGCCGCGCCAGAGCTCCGTGGCATGTGCCGCCTGGGCAATCTCCGGCAACTGCCGCTGCAGGGTTTCTTCCCCTGCGTCGGGAGCCACACGTGCCAGCGAATCCAGTACGCGTCGTCGCGGTACCGCGACGAGCGAGGGATCGGAACGGATCCAGGCACCCAGATGCTCATCGAGCGCACGTGCCAGCGCCGCAAGTTCGGCGTCCCCGGCCGGTGCATCAATTGGTAGCCGAGCGATCCGTGGCGTTACGGGCGCAATCGGGGTGAACACGCGCAAGAACAGGGCGGAATTCTGCCACGCCCAAAAACTGCCGCCACAGACGGCGAGCATGATGAGCGCCGCGATGGCGAATGCTCGCCGGTTCAATGGCGGGCGTGCAACGCGACGCGTCTCGAACGCCCTTATCGCCGCTTTCGCCGACTCGAAGCGATGCGCGGGATTGACCTTGAGCAGGCGATCGCTGAATGCATGCAGCCAGCGCGGCAGGTCGGGGCGTGCCTTGGCCAGCGACGGCGGCGGCCGCAGGATGCGCTGTATCACCGTCTCGGCAGGCGTCCCGCCCGAGAACGGCAACTCGCCGGCGAGCATCTCGAAGAGGATCAGTCCGACGGCATAGAGATCGCTGCGTGCGTCGACCGTCTGGCCACGCGCCTGCTCCGGCGAAAGATACTCCGGCGTCCCGACGATCATGCCGGTCTGCGTCAGGCCGGTCGCGCCGAGGCTGCGTGCGATGCCGAAGTCGCTGATGTAGGCGTGACCTTCGGTGTTGATGAGGACATTGGCCGGCTTCAGGTCGCGATGCACGACGCCGCGCTGGTGGGCGGCGGCCAAGCCGTCGAGCAGTCCGTGCGTGATCGCCAGGGCTTGTTCGACCGGCAGTCCGCGGCTGCGATCGAGACGGCCCTCCAGCGACTCGCCGTCGATGTAGTCCATGCTGATGAACCAGCGGCCGTCGTCCTCGGCGATGTCGTGAATGCGCACGACGTGCGGACTCGATACCTGGCGCGCGAGCAGCAGTTCGCGGCGGAAACTCTCGAACGCCTCGGGGCGCCGGGCGAGTTCCGGACGCAGCAGCTTGAGGGCGACATCGATATCGAGTGAGAGATCATAGGCGCGATAGACCACGCCCATGCCGCCGATGCCGATCAGTCCTTCGATGCGGAAGCGGCCGCCGAGCACGTCGCCGGCATGCAGCTCGCGGCCGATGATCTGGCCGGTCATCGTGGCCGCGTGATCGATGGCGCTGGCGGAGTTCATTCGTCCACGATAGCGCGGAAGGCCGTGCCGCGGACAGCGGGGGGCTGCCCGGTGTCGGCGGGCCGATCAGAACAAGGGGATTTCTATACTTGGTGCAGGGCGAGAATCGAAAATCGTGCGCGCCGTCACGCGACGGCTGCGCGCAGCTCTTCCCAGGCGGGTGCAGCCACGCCGATGCTCGCCGCGTCGCGCAGCGCATCGGCAATGCGGTCCTCGAAGCGCGCCGCCTCGATCGCCGCGGCGGCCTGGCGGGTCACGTTTTCGACCAGCTCGATGTCCAGCTCGGTGATCGGTGGCCCGGGTTTGCGGCTGTCAGCATAGAGCACGCCGGTGAAGCGGCCGCCGAGGGTCAGAGGAACGCACAGCAGCGAACGGATGCCGCCCAGGCGCACGCTGGGGCGCGTGCCGAGCCAAGGCGAGTCGCTGGTATCGCAGCAGACCACGTGCTCGCCGGTCGAGAGCGCGCGCTCGACGGCTGCCGCGCTGCCGGCAAACTGCTTGTTGGCGATGTCGTCGACGTGCAGGCCGCGAGTCGCCCGCACGCGCAAGCGTTCCCCTTCGGCGGCGTACAGTACGAAACCGCGCTCGAGGCCGGACAGCTGCAGCACCATGTCGAGCGCCTGCGGGATCAGCGTGCCCACGCCGAGGTTCGGGTGCAGCTGCATCGACAAGGCGCGCGACGTCGCGCGGCGTTCGGCGTGGCCGGACAGGAAGGCGGCGCTGGCAATGTCGTCGAGCGGCTCGAACGAGCAGTACACGTCGCCGATCATGAACCAGGTCGACTTCGCCAGCTCGGCGCGCTTGGTCAGACGGCCTTCGACGCTGACGCCGTTCTTGCTGCCGGTGTCGTTCAAGCTCCACAGGCGGTCGTTGCCGCTCAATTCGGCATGAAAGCGCGAAATCGAGCGATGCTCCAGGCGGATCTCGCATTCGCTGGCGCGGCCGATGCGATAGCTCGACTGCTCGTCGAGGACACGGACGAGGGCTGCGCTGTCGGTCGGGTAGGCGGAAAAGCGTGCAGGCATGGGGCTTCCGGTCTACTGGCAGAGAGGTGTGGTGCCTTGCAGCTGCACCAACGAGAATCGCAAGGTCTCGGCCAAGCTGAGCATTTCGCCGGCATCGTTGATGACGCTGTGCAGGGCATTCCAGACGTTCGCGATTTCGGTGCCGGCGTCGGCGCTGATCGTCGAAATCAGCTCGTCGAGCGCAACGATCGCGGCGCCGACATCGAGGATGAGCAAAGCATTGACCTTGCCGAGCAAGGCGAGCAGGTCGCCGCGCAACAGATCGCTCAACGCCGCGACGACGATCCTAAGATTCAGAACCAGGATCTTTCCGGTCGCCACGCCGAATGCCGCACGCGGATCGATGACGGGTAGGAACTGTGAAAAAGCGCCGCCGCGACCACGCATCCGCACACTACCCATCGCAAGTTCGCTGGTCACATCGTCGAAGTTGCCGCCGAGCGGTGCTTTGAACAGACGATACTGGCTATCCGGCGTGCACACCAGTTCATGCGTATGAATCTCGATTTCATACGTGTTGGTGAACGACAAGACGCCGGTTCCATCTTCGGGGCCGTCGAAGCTGCTGGTGAACAGGTGCGGGGTGGCCGGCGGTTCGACGGTGATCATGACAGGAAATGCCGGATCTACGCGGACCGGGGCGCCGAGCAGGTTGAGCGGCAGTCGCACGGTCAACCCCGGATCTTCCGGATCCACCACTTCGGCCGTCAGGTTCAGACTTTCGCGAGTCAGGTTGATAGGCGAGTCGAACGTGATCGTCGCATCCGCCTGGTAGTAGTTCCCACCGCCGTCCTCGAGCAGGATCTGCGCGGTCGCCACATTGCCTTCGACGCTGACGATGACGTCGGCCGCCGCCTGCCGCATGCCGAAGACCGCCAGCAGGCATGCCAGCCCGAGCGTCAAGCCATGTAAGGTCTTCAGCATGTCGGTCCGCCCCTGTTTCCGCGCGCTACTGACATCTCCGTATGCAACGCACATGCAAGGTACGCCGACTGTCGTGCAAAACTCGGATGAATTCGCGTACGTCGTCCCATTTGAGGGATTTTCCCCGTGGCCCGTGAGGGGAATGCGAAAAGTATACCGGCGACGAACGCCGGGATGCAGATTGAGCGCCTGATCGTACCGAGACGGAACGCGTCGCGGGCGGCCGACGGGCGCTGCGGGATGTCACGGCGGAGCGTGTGCGGCGTCTGGAGAGCACATCGCCTGTCGCAATTTGACCGTTTGCGACAGCGCCGTCCCTCGTGGCCGAGGAACGAGCGGATTTTCGTTCAGGTTGTTCCCGAGCCGCCCGTCAATGCTGCATCTGGCTCAGCGCTATCAGCATCGCCACGCCGACGATCAGCGCCAGCACGACCAGTTTGATGCGCATCGAGGTGCGCTTGTGCGTGCTGGTGTCGCCGGCGCTGCGCGCGGCGGCCAGCTCGTCGGCGAAGCGGGTGGCCGGTTCCAGGCCGGCATTGCGCAGGATCTGGCGCGCGCGCGTCTGGTCCTCCGAGCGCACGACCTGCACCTGCGGCCAGGAATCGCGGTCGCCCTTGGCGGTGTAGCTGAATTTCTTCCAGTCCGCGCCCTGGTAGGTACGGCGGTTGTTGACCGTCGTCTGGATGCCCTGTTCGGCCATCAGCGCAACGACGCGCTGGATGTTCTCCTGGCGTGGGGATGTGTAGATGTCGCGCATCGATGCACCTCAGGTGGATTCGGGCCGCAGCCGGATCAGGCCTTCCTGCGCGGTCGAGGCGACCAGACGGCCGTCCTCGCTGTAGATCATGCCGCGCGCGAGGCCGCGGCCGCCTTGCGCGGTCGGGCTGTCGCACGAATACAGCAGCCATTCGTCGACGCGGAACGGGCGGTGGAACCACAGCGCATGATCGAGGCTGGCGACCTGCACGTTGCGCTGCAGGAACGAGATGCCGTGAGGAAACATCGTCGTGCCGATCAGGTGGAAATCCGATGCGTACGCAAGCAGCGCGCGATGCAGCACCGGATTGTCGGCGATGCGATTGGACAAGCGGAACCAGACCTGCTGATACGGCGGCCGCTTAGGCGGATTGAGGTCGTCGCGCGGATAGACGTGGCGGAACTCGAACGGGCCGGAGCGGCCGAACCAGCGCTGCAGTTTCGGCGGCAACTTGGCCAGTTCCTCCGCCGGCAGCGGCGTCGGCGGCGCCACGTCGGCTGGCTTGGGCACTTCCGGCATCGTCAGCTGATGCTCGACGCCGGGTTCTTCGATCTGGAACGAGGCGGAGAAGTTGAAGATCGGCTGGCCGTGCTGGATCGCGGTGACGCGCCGCACCGAGAAGCTGCCACCGTCGCGCGTGCGCTCGACGTTGTAGAGGATCGGATGCTCGATGTCGCCGGCGCGCAGGAAATACGCATGCAGCGAATGCGCGCTGCGTTCGCTGTCGACCGTCTGCTGCGCCGCCGACAGCGCCTGGCCGAGCACCTGACCGCCGAACACGTAGCGTGTGCCGATGTCGCGGCTCTCGCCGCGGAAGAAGTTCTCTTCGAGGCGTTCGAGCTGGAGCAGGCTGAGCAGTTCTTCGGTCGGCGTCGTGGTCATGGGCGGCGCAGGGGGACGATGGCGCGCAAGTATAACGGTGTCGCCCTAGTGCTTCTGTTCGGAATCGGCCTGTTCGGAACCGGCGGGAGAAAGGCGCTCCAGTCCGCTGCCGTCGAGCACTTCGTTCCATGGGAACAGCGGTCCGGGATCCTGCCGGCGGCGCAGCAGGACGCTCGGATCGTCGGCAGCCGGTTCCAGGCGCCGATCGAGGTCCTCGTGCCCGGCGATCCAGCGCAGGTTCGCGTGCTCCGCTCGCAACTGGCGCAGCAATGCGCGCAGCGAGTCGATCTGCTCCTGCGTATACGGCACCGTGAACGCCTGGTAGCGGGTGTCGCCCCAATGCGGATAGCGGCCGATGTTGACCAGCTCGATGCCGATCGAGCGCGGGTTGTAGCTGAACGTGTGATTGGCCACGCGCGTGTCGGCGACGAAGCGGAAGACCTTGCCTTCGAGGTCGATGTAGTAGTGGCCGCTGTTGCCGGTCTGCGTGCCGGCGTAATGGATGCGCTCGCCGAACTCGCGCGCCATCGCCATGTCCGGCAGCTCCGTGCAATGGATCACGACGAGATTGATCGCCGACGACGGCCGCGTGGCAAGGCGTTCCTCGTAGGGGAGGGGCCAATCGTGGATGGCTTGCATAGAGAATGGGGAATAGGGAATGGGGAATGGCAAGGGCGAGAGGCTACAAGTTTTCGCCGCCGTCGGTGAAGTCCCGCTATGCTTTCACGATTCCCCATTCTCCATTCCCCATTCCCAGCTCCCCATGAAACGCACCGTCATCCTCTCGCACGGCCTCGAAAGCGGACCGCAGGCGACCAAGGTCAGCGCGCTCGCCGAGGTCGCGCTGGCGCTCGGCTGGAACGAAGTGCGTCCGGACTATCGCGACATCGATGCGCCGCGCGACCCGCGCGCGATCGACGCGCGCATCGCACGCGCGCTGGCGCACACGCCGGCGGATGGCCGCGTCGTGTTTGCCGGTTCGAGCATGGGCGCGTTCATCTCCGGCTTCGCCTCGATCGAGCGCCGCTGCGAAGGGCTTTTCCTGCTCGCGTTGCCGACAGGCATTCCGGGCTATCCGCATGCGTTCGCCGCGGCGGACGTTCCGACCGCGCTGGTTCACGGCTGGGACGACGAACTGTGCCCGGTCGATGCCGCGATCGGTTTCGCGCGAGAGCGCCGAGCGGGCCTGCACCTGGTGCGCGACGATCATCGTCTTTCCGCCCACGTCGGCGTCAGCGCCGAGCTGTTCGCGCGCTTCCTCGCGGGCCTCGGCTGATCATGTTCACGCTGTTCGCGACCTGCCCGAAAGGGCTCGAATACCTGCTGCGCGATGAACTGCGCGAACTCGGTGCCGAAGACGCGCGCGAGGCGCTCGCCGGCGTGCATTTCGGCGGATCGCTGGAAATCGCCTATCGAGCCTGCCTGTGGTCTCGACTGGCCAGCCGCGTTCTGCTGCAGCTCGATGAATTCGACGCGCCCGACGCCGATGCGCTCTACGCCGGCCTGCAGCGCATCGACTGGTCGCAGCATCTCGCCGCCGACGGCAGCTTCGCGATCGATGCGGTCGGTTCGACATCGGCGCTCAGGCACACGCAGTTCGTCGCCCTGCGCAGCAAGGACGCGATCGTCGACCAGTTCCGCGAACGCGGCGGCACGCGGCCGAGCGTGGACGTCGAACGGCCGTCCATCCGTCTGAACGTCCGTTTGCACAAGAATCGGGCGACGGTGTCCCTCGATCTCTCCGGCACGCCGCTGCACCGGCGCGGCTGGCGGCAGGGGCAGGGCGATGCGCCGCTGAAGGAGAATCTCGCCTGCGCGATGCTGCTGCGCGCAGGCTGGCCGGCGATCCACGCGGCGGGCGGTTCCCTGGTCGATCCGATGTGCGGTGCCGGCACGCTGCTGATCGAAGGGGCGTGGATGGCGGCCGGCGTCGCGCCCGGCCTGCAGCGCGACTACTACGGGTTCCTCGGCTGGCGCCAGCACGATGCGGAGCTGTGGAGCACGCTGCTGGCGCAGGCGCGGGCTCGCGCCGACGAGGGCCTGCGCGGGCTGCAGCCGGCGTTCTTCGGCAGCGATCATGATCCGCAGGTGCTCAACGAGGCCAAGCGCAATGCGCAGGCGGCCGGCGTCGCCGGGTTCGTTCAGCTCGCACGTCACTCCGCCGAGCATCTGCAGCGGCCGGCCGGCGTCGACGTGCCGGGCCTGGTGATCTGCAATCCACCCTACGGCGAGCGGCTCGGCGAGCGCCAGACGCTGGCGATCCTGTACCGGGCCTTCGGCGAGCGCCTGCGCGCACATTTCGAAGGCTGGCGCGCGGGCGTCATCGTCGCCGACGAGGAACTGGGCCACGCGCTCGGGTTGCGCGCCGAAAAGCGCTACGTCCTGTTCAACGGCGCGCTGGAATGCAAGCTGCTGGTCTTCGATCTCGCTGCCGCGCGCGAGCCGCGCGAGCACATCGAAAAGCCGCTGTCGGACGGCGCGCAGGCGGTCGCGAACCGCATCCGCAAGAATCACCAGCATTTGCGCAAGCGGCTGCAGCGCGAAGGCGTCTCGTGCTATCGGATCTACGACGCCGACATCCCCGAATACGCGGCCGCAATCGATGTCTTCACCGCGGCGGGGCGCGATGACGGTTCCAGCGCCGGCGAGACGTTTCCGCAGACTTGGCTGCACGTGCAGGAGTACGCGCCGCCGCGCGACATTCCCGAGCAGGTCGCGCGCGACCGCTTGCGCGATCTCGTGCGCGCCGCCGCAGCCGCGCTCGAGGTGCCGCGCGAGCGCATCGCGCTGAAGACCCGCTACCGCGCCAAGGGAGGTTCGAAGTACGGGCGCATGGAGCAGCGCGGCGAGTTCCTGGTCGTGGAGGAGGGCGGCCTGAACCTGCGCGTGAATCTGTTCGACTATCTCGACACCGGTCTGTTCCTCGACCATCGACCGGTACGCGCCCAAGTGCGCGAACAGGCGCGCGACGCGCGTTTCCTGAACTTGTTCTGTTACACGGCGAGCGCAAGCGTCCACGCGGCAGCCGGCGGCGCGCGCACGACGACCAGCGTGGATCTGTCGGCGACCTATCTCGAGTGGGCGGCGCGCAACTTCACGCTCAACGGCTTCGGCGGAGCCCGCCATCAGATGGTGCAGGCCGACGTGCTGTCGTGGCTGCGCCACGATCGCGGCGAGTACGACATGATCTTCGTCGACCCGCCGACGTTCTCCAACTCCAAGCGCGCCGACGACTTCGACGTGCAGCGCGATCATGCGCAGCTGCTGGCGCTGTGCGGCGAGCGGCTGGCGCCTCGAGGGCTGCTGCTTTTCTCGAACAATCTACGCCGGTTCACGCTCGATCCGGCACTGCATCACAGCTTCGTTGTGCGCGACATCACGGCAGCGACGATTCCGTTCGATTTCGCGCGAAACGCGCGTATTCATCATTGCTACGAATTGCGTCGTCGTTCATGAATGGAGAGCGTTTTTTTAACCACGCGCACAAAAATTTCAGTCATGATTCAGCCGCTCCGCCGCAGGATGCGAGCCATACCTCGGAGGGTATGTTCATGAGCGCGTTTCGCAACAAAATCCGGTTTGCATTGGTTGGCCTGCTGGTTGCCGCAGGGTTGGCGTTCGGTCCTGCCGCGTTCGCGCGCGGACACGTCAGCATCGGCATCGGTCTGCCGGGCATCAGTCTGGGTTATTCGGACTATCGACATGGATGGGGTGGTGGGTACTACGGGTACGTCGCCCCGGCGTATGCCTATGCGCCTGCCTACTACGGTCCGGCCTACTATGGACCTTCGTACTACAACAGCTACCCGGCGTACTACGGCGGTGCGGTCTACTACGGCGGTTCCTACGGTCGCAACTACTACCGCGGTGGCTACTACGATCGCGGCTACCGCGGGCACGACTACCGCGGGCGCGACTACGGACATCGCGGCAACTACTACGATCGGGGTGGCGGCTACCGTCACCGCTGATCACCAGTCAGCGCTGGCGGCGCACCCCTCCCCCTTCCCCGCCGCCAGCGTACCCGCCCCGCGACGATTTCCCCTGGTCGTCGCGGGGTTTCTTTTTTTAACGTTGCGCACGGCCGATCGGGCGCTCGCTTCGTCGGAATCGGGGTCGCGCGGCGGCTGCCACGGGTTATGATGCCGCGCTTTGTTCCCCCGATGGACCGCTGAATGAGCGATCAACCCAGGCGGGCTTCCGCCACCACGCCTCCCGCCGCCTGGACGTTCTTTCGTCAATGGCTGCGCAATCCGCGCTCGATGGCGGCGCTGTCTCCGTCCGGCCGGCAGCTGACGCGGCAGATGGTGGCGCAGCTTCCGGCGGGGGCCCGTCGCGTCATCGAACTCGGCGGCGGCACCGGCGTTTTCACCCAGGCGATGCTCGATCTCGGCATCTCGCCGCAGGAACTGATGGTGCTGGAGCTCAATAGCGAGCTCGCCCAATTCCTGCACCAGCGCTTTCCCGACGCTCGCGTCGTCAACGGCGATGCTTGCAATCTGGCGCAAATCGTCAAGGAAACCGGCTTCGATGCGGGCAACGGAGTCGACGCGGTCGTCAGCGGTCTTGGTTTTCTGGCGATGCCGCGATCCCTGCAGCAGTCGATCCTGCAGGCGGTGTTTTCGGTGCTGGGGCCGGAACGCCCGTTGATCCAGTTCACCTACGGTCCTTCGAACCCGCTGCCGCGCGACCTGCTGAGCGAACTCGGCCTGTCGGTGCGGCGCGCCGGATTCGCCTGGTGCAACGTGCCGCCGGCCACCGTCTACGTCTACACGCGCAGCCGCTCGACACCGGTGCGGGCGGTGCGAGCCGGCGATCCGCGCTGACGCGAACCGAAGCGGCGCGCGCTGCGCCGCTTGCCATGTCACCGTCGCGGCCGTGCACTATCATGCGCTTCCCGCACAGACATTCCACGCTGGAGGTCGCTCATGGGTCAGTCGCCCAATCCCGATTGGATGAACCAGTGGCAGGACCTGTCGCGCAACTATCTCAATGCCTGGCAGACGATGTCGCGCAATCCGGCGCCGATGCCGGGCGCAGCCGCACCGTGGCACGAAGGCTTCGAACAGTGGTCGCGCCTGTTCACTTCGGGCGGCGGCGCGCAGAACGAAACGATCGACCGCGTCATCGACAGCGCCAAGGGCTATGCCGCCTTCATGCAGTCGCTGCTCGGCGCCGCCGGGGGCGGAACCGGCATGCCGCCGTGGAACGAGTTGCTGCGTTCCGGTTTCGGCATTCCTGGCGTCGATGCGGCCACGTTCGAGCATCCGATGCTGCGCGCGCTGCGCGACATGCAGGGGCAGGCGGGGCAGGGATTCGGCAACGGTTTCGCGCAGGCATTCGGCGCGCTCAATTCGTTACGCGCCGTTCCACCGATGCCGTCGGCCGACTTCGGCGACCTGAAGGCCTGGCTCAGCCTGCCTGCGTTCGGCCTGATGCGCGAACACCAGGAGCACTACCAGAAGATGGCGGTGGCCTGGGTCGAGTACCAGGAGCAGATGGGCCGCTACAACGCGCTGATGCTGAAAGCGAGCCAGCGCGGCTTCGAGTTGTTCGAAGGCAAGCTGAGCGAACGCGAGCAACCCGGCCGCCAGATCGAATCGCTGCGTGCGCTGTACGACCTGTGGGTCGACGCGGCCGAAGAGGGCTATGCCGAGATCGCCTTGTCGCAGGACTTCCGTGAGGTCTACGCCGCACTGGTGAATGCGCAGATGCGCGTGCGTGCGCAGATCCAGCAGGAAGTCGAGCGCGTGGCCGTCGATCTCGGCATGCCGACGCGCATCGAAATCGACAGCATCGGCGAGCGCCTGCAGGCGCTGCGGCGAGAGGTGCGCCAGCGCGGCGCCGAGACGGCCGGCAAGGGGCTGGCACGCGAAGTGGCAAGCCTGCGCAGCGAACTGGCGGCGCTGAAGGCGTCGATCGGCAAGGAAACGCGCTCTGCGCCGGAGCGGGCGGCCGAAACCAAGCCGCGCCCGCAGTCCAAGCCGAAGATCGAGCCCAGAATTGAATCGAAAGCCGAGCCGAAGGCGAAGCCGGCGGCGAAGGTCGTCGCGATCGAGCCGACGCCGGCGCGCGCCGCCGCCAAGCACGGCAAGCCGCGCAAGGCCAAGCGCAAGGGCAGCGCCAAGCGCGCCGTCGCGGCGACGAGCACGTTCGCGTCGCGCATCGCGAAGTTCGCCGACGCATCGCTCGGAGCAGGGCGCCCGCACGCGCTGCGCAAGGACAAGAAGAAGCAGGCCAAGGCCGACAAGGCGAAGAAGAAGCGCTGAGCGCTTAGGGAGCACGCGACATGGGTCCGATCAAGATCGAGCCGGCAAAGGCGTTCGAGGAAGTGCTGACGACGCAGCGCAAGCTCGCCGCCGCGCTGCAGACGCTGCGCGAGGTCGACGACGTCGACTTCGGCGTGACCGACAAGGAAGCGGTCTATCGCGAAGACAAGCTCGTCGTCTATCGTTTCAAGGGGGAGCGCCCGCCGACGGCGAAAGTGCCGATCCTGATCGTCTATGCGCTGGTCAACCGCCCGTACATGGTCGACCTGCAGGACGACCGGTCGCTGGTCAAGAACCTGCTCGCGCAGGGCGAAGACGTCTACCTGATCGACTGGGGCTATCCCGATCGCGCCGATCGCTGGCTCACGCTCGACGACTACATCAACGGCTACATCGCGCGCTCGGTCGATGCGGTGGCCGATCGCGCGGGCGTCGACAAGATCAACCTGCTCGGCATCTGCCAGGGTGGCGCGTTCTCGCTGTGCTTCGCCGCGATGCATCCGGAGAAAGTGCGCAACCTCATCACGATGGTCACGCCGGTCGACTTCCACACGCCGGAAAACATGCTGTCGAACTGGACGCGCCAGCTCGATGTCGACCTGTTCGTCGACACGCTCGGCAACGTGCCGGCCGACCTGATGAACCTGTGCTACCTGATGCTGAAGCCGGTGCGGCTGAACCAGCAGAAGTACATCGGCCTCGTCGACATCCTCGACGACAAGGC